>MDSZ01183506.1_pt1 | contig 25483 bp, 31 predicted proteins | sample 811201 | NCBI WGS metagenome assembly MDSZ01 (sample SAMN05326647, study PRJNA326480) | marine metagenome | isolation source: seawater | place: Indian Ocean: North | collected 2010
ATGGTTCTTGACCTTATTAAATAGAGGTGATACAACTACAGTTCCATATGTAGACACAACTACTAATGAATTTGTTTTTGCAGAAAATTATGGATTTGGTAGAGGTGGTTCTATCCAACAAACTGATCCTTTTCTTAATAAAGTTGAAGCTTATACAGACCAACAAACTGCTAATTCTCTTGGAGCATTAATAGATATGTCACCAGCATCTCCATTTTTTATTATGACAGTAGTTCCAATTCTTGTATTAGAAAATGCTGGTAAAGTGATAAGAGTATCAAAAGGTGGTGTACCTGGCGCTACAAACTTAGATGCTTATGAAACTACAAAATTTGAGACAAGAATTTCCGCATCAAATATGAAAAAAGGAAATTTACCTATGTATAATTATATGTTAAATACAGGTGATGCAAATGGAAACAAATTTACAGCGGTGCCATGAGTAAGATAACCTCAACAAATAAAGACAGTTTTAAAAACTGGTTAAAAACATATAAAGGTGCTTTTGGTTCCAACCATATAATAAAAGATTGTATGGGAATGGTAAAAGTATTTTTAACATCTTCTTCTGGTATTTCAAGTATTAAACCAGATCAACCTGTGAATATAGTTTTGTGGGATTATGATGAGACTGTAGATTTGACTGGTAGTTTAATTGAAGGTGAATACTATTATTTTCCTGCTACATCAAATGACAAAATTAAAATTAAAAATGGTACAAGTTCTACAACCACTCTAACTTTTGATGAAGATGGTCAATGGGTTGGTAATCCTTTAAACAGTGTTACTACAGTTGGTGCTTCAAAATTTAAAGTTGTAGGACTTGGAGGTACTTTAGTTCAAACACAAGTTAGTCCTACATATGCAATTTCTGCTAATACTACATCGGCAAATGAAGGAGATACAGTTACTTTCACAGTCACAACTACAAACGTTACAGATAACACAAGCGTAAGCTGGAGAACGGTTGGAACTACAGACTCTAATGATTTTACTGATAGTACTCAAACTGGATCTGTTACAATAAACAGTAATACTGGAACAATAACAAGAACTTTATCAAGCGATATATCTGTCGGTGAAGGTGCTGAAAGTTTTCAAATACAACTTTACTCAGGTTCAACAACTTTAGCAACATCTCAAAGTATTGCAGTAGCAGATACTTCTGCTGCAACATATAGTGTTTCTGGTGCAACAACTATCGTTGAAGGTAATACTGTAACTTATACCGTCAATACAACTGGAGTTCCAGATGGTACAACATTGTATTATCGCCACAATAGATCGAGTGATGCAACTCCATCATCAGGAAGTTTTACAATCAATAGTAATACAGCATCATTTACAATTACAATTACTCAAGATTATAGAGTTGAAAGTAATGAAACTCTTACAATGGACATTAAAGTAGGTAGTACTTATGGAACTATCGTTGCGACAATGAACACTGTAATAAGTGATAAACCATTTACGATTACTTTAACTCCAGTAGCAACAACAATAAACGAATCTACAACTTCTACATCAAATATTATTATCAATGTAACTACAACAGATGTTGCAGATGGTACTACATTTAGAGCATATCCTGTTGCGTCTGGTAGCAGTACAATAACTTATGGTTCTGGAGGTGACTTTGATAATCAGTACTATACATTCACCGTTAATAATAATGCTGCAACTGTTAACATACCTGTAACAAGAGATGGTAGAACAGAAGGAACTGAACAAGTAATTGTAGAAGTTAGAGATGCTAGCAATAGTAATGTAGTTGCAACTACACCAGCTATTACAATTAATGATACTTCCTATGTTGGTAAAAATCATATAGGAAAAACTTTTGGGCCTATCAATGTTAATCGTGATAATGGCGCTACTTCAAATGCCTCAGATTGGTATACTATATGTGGCCTAGATAGTTTACCTGATGGATCTAAAATAGCGATATTTATTGATACTTCTGGTAGTATGACTATGCAAACTATTCAAGCATCATACGACCAATTAATTGCTAAATTACAAGCAAGAAGTATGGATGTTATTACCGTACAAAACTCACAAGAAGACTGGATTACACCATTTGATCAAATTCTGAATTAATTTTTATGATACAACTTGATGATATCAAGGCCCAATGGGCTGATGATAGCCGCATTGATAATGATCTTTTAGATAATGAATCAACAAAGATCCCACAACTTCATTCTAAGTATTTAAATTATCTAAGTGATGTTAGATGTTTAAAAATTAGAAAAGAACAAGAATACAAACTTTTAATTCGAGAAAAGTTTGAATACTATACTGGTAAAGCAGATGAGTCTGTGTATAAAGAACAACCTTTTGATCTAAAGGTATTGAAACAAGATGTTCCGATGTACATAGAATCTGATAAAGAAATACAAAACGTAGTAACTCGTATAAATTACTATGAGGAGATGATTTTCTTACTGGAAAAAATTATCCAACAAATCAACAATAGAACCTTCCAGATTAAGAATAGCATTGAATGGCAAAAATTCATGCAAGGTAGTATCTGATGTCACAGGTTAAAATCCAGAAAAAGAACGAAGTATATCTTTCGGTGGATTGCGAGACTCATATCAAATATGAGTTATCCGAATATTTTAGTTTTGATGTGCCTGGCGCTAAGTTCATGCCTCAATACAAAAAGAAAATATGGGATGGAAAGATTAAACTGTTCAGTCCTGCTCACGGTAGAATTTATTGTGGACTGTATAGTTACTTGACTGACTGGTTAGATAATCGAGGATATGAATATATTGATGTAGAAGATGAAGACTATGGTTTACCAAATGAAAAGAATAAAACAATTACACCTTTAGCAATTCATGATTTTGTTAAAAGTTTAAACATACCTTTGCAGGTAAGAGATTATCAACTTGCAGCAATTTATAAAGCGCTAAGATGGAATCGTAAGTTATTACTGTCACCGACTGCATCTGGTAAGTCTTTAATGATATATGCAATTGTGAGATGGTTTGTTGATAGTGGATCACAAGTTTTAATTGTAGTTCCTACCACATCTCTAGTAGAACAGTTGGTCGGAGACTTCAAAGAATATGGATGGAGTGCTAAAGATTACTGTCATAAAATATATTCTGGTGAAGAAAAAATATCAACAAAACCAGTGGTAGTCACAACTTGGCAGTCAATATACAAACTACCAAAGAAATGGTTTGAAAGATTTGATTGTGTAATAGGAGATGAAGCTCATCTATTTAAAGCAAAATCTCTTACCAGTATTATGACAAAGTTACATAACTGTAAACATAGAATCGGTTTTACAGGTACATTAGATGGTGAGAATGTAAATAAATTAGTTCTTGAAGGACTGTTTGGTACAGTCGATAAGGTAGTAAAGACAAAGAGTTTGATTGATAAAGGATACTTATCTACATTAAAAATAAACATTTTATTACTACAGCATCACAAACAAACGTTTGACACATATAATGATGAGATAGAACACATCTGTTCTTTAGACAAGAGAAATAATTTTATTCGGAATCTTGCTGTTAATCAAACTGGTAACACATTGATACTTTTTGCAAGAGTTGAAAAACATGGAGAGCCCCTTTACAATTTGATAAATAGTAGTACATCTACTGATCGTAAGGTTTTCTTTATTTTTGGTGGTGTAGCTGCAGAGGAACGTGAATACGTTCGATACATTACGGAGAAAGAATCTGATGCCATTATTGTTGCCTCTTACGGCACCTTCTCAACTGGAATTAACATTAAGAATCTTCATAATGTAATATTTGCATCTCCTTCTAAATCTAGAATCAGAAATTTACAATCAATAGGTAGGGTTCTAAGAAAAGGAGATCAAAAAACAAATGCTACACTTTATGATATCGCAGATGATTTCAGTGACGGAGATAAAAAAAATTATACATTAAACCATTTGATCGAGAGAATAAAGATTTATTCCCAAGAAAAATTTAATTATGAAATTATTCCAGTTAATTTTCGGAAAAATGAATAAAGAAGAACAAAAACAAGAATTTACAGGAATGGTGAAACTTATAGGTGGAGAGGAACTTATTGGCAAAATTTTAGTAGACGAAGAAGTTGGTGGGTATATAGTTGACAGCCCATTCCTTGTAAAATCACATGTAATAACAACACCACATGGAGACATGTTTAAAGTAGATCTTATCCCTTGGATGAAATTTTCAAAGGATGAAATCTGTTTTTTGACGCACGACAAAGTTTATGCTGTTACAGAATGTGAAGATAGAATTAGAAGGTTATATAACACAACACTTAAAAAGTATTATAACGGTATCAATCCACAATCTAATGAGGTCGCTCTTGAAAAAGAGGACGGAAATTTAGGAAGTGTTGAAACTACTAGAGCTAGTCTAGAAAAAATATATAAATTAAATAGCTAAATTATCTCTGAACCCTTGACAGAGTTATTCTAAATAATTTTTGTATGTTTGTCAAGTGGCCACACTTGCACCAAACATATTTTTATAGTATAATATACTTTAGACAACCTAAAAATATATGGCTAAGAAAAAGGAACATTATGTGAATAACAAAGAGTTTCTAGAAGCTCTAGTCATTTATCGTAAGGAGGTTCATGCAGCTGCGGAAGAGGGTAAACCTCATCCAAAAGTGCCTGATTATATTGGTGAGTGTTTCCTCAAAATTGCTACACATCTATCTTATCGTCCAAACTTTGTTAACTACATGTTTAAAGATGATATGATTTGTGATGGTATAGAGAATTGCTTACAATATATCGATAATTTTGATCCATCAAAATCTACTAATCCATTTGCTTACTTTACCCAAATCATTTACTACGCTTTTTTAAGACGTATTCAAAAAGAAAAGAAGCAGTTGGATATTAAAAACAAGTTGTTGGAAAAATCTGGATTTGATGAAGTCTTTAGTGCTGACTCTAGTGCAGTTGGGTACAATGCTTCGGATATGAATAGTATCAAGGAAACATTAGAAATTCGTAATCGATGAAACACGGAAACTTAGAACCAGAGGAAACTGTTATGAAACCAACAGAAAGTTATGAACAGTTGTTACAACGCTTTACTAAAAGAGTTATACAACTAGAAGAAAAACAGGAAAAGGTAAGACAAGCACACGAAGAGTGGTTGAAGTACAATAAAGAATTGGAAAGACTTGAAGGGTCTATTCAAGCTGTTGAATATCTTGCTTTCGGTAAACTTCCTCATGATGGAAATCACGATGGTATGAAAGATCATAAACCAGCATCAATGCCTGTAGTAATTACAGGAGAAGTGCCTGGCACAGATGTATCTGATTTTGGGCCTGGATTAGTTCCAGAAGACATTTCAATAGATACAACTCAGGGTACTGTTACAGTTGGTGAGGGTGGTATAATCTCATCAGGTTTTGGTACTGAGAATATCAGTATAACAACAAATGACGGAACCATTACGTTATGACAATAGCACTGATCACAGATCAGCATTTAGACGGTAGAAAAAACTCTCAGGCTTTCTGGGAGTTTTTCATGAAGTTCTATGATAATGTATTTTTTCCTACGTTAGAAAAACATAAGATTAAAACTATCATAGATCTAGGTGATACCTTTGATAATAGAAAAAGTATGGACTTAAATTCTTGGCATAGAATTAAGACCAGATATTTTCAAGTGCTTGCTGATATGGGTATTGAAATTCATATGTTGGTTGGAAATCATACAGCATATTATAAAAACACAAATAAAGTTAATACACCAGATTTACTTTTAGATAGTTTTGATAATATTCATACTTATGATGAAGTAACTGACATAGAGATAGAAGGAAGAAAATTTACAATGCTTCCTTGGATTAATCCTGAGAACGAAGATTACGTTAGAAAACATTTAGATAATACAGACTCAGATGTAGTTTGTGGACATCTAGAACTCAATGGGTTTGCTGCAATTCCAGGCCATTACTTTGAAGGTGGTGGATGGGATAGAAGAGCATTTACAAAATTCAAAAGAGTATATTCTGGACATTTTCATTTCCCATCAGAGAAAGGGAATGTAAGATATCTTGGTAATCCTTATGAAATGTTTTGGAATGATTGTGGTTCTAAAAGAGGGTTTCATTTATTTGAACCATCTACACTCGCTTTAAAATTTGTCGAGAATCCATACACAATATTCAAAAAAATATTTTATGATGAGGATACATGGAACAATAATAATTTTAATCCAGCAGAATATAAAGATTGTTTTGTAAAGTTAATTGTAGTAAATAAAAACAATTCAATATGGCTTGACAGAATCATAGAAAGGTTGTATGATAGTGGTATTCATGACCTCAAAATCATTGACGATACCGTCATGGATCAGGAAGAGGTTGGAGGCGTAGAACACGAAGATACCTTAACAATTCTAAATAAGTATATAGAACAAATGGATGACAAGCTTGACAAACCAGAATTGAAGAGCATTATGAAGTCCATTTACTTAGAAGCCTGTGAGGTACAGTAATGTTTATTCTCACTATAAAAGACAAAGCAAATGATGGAGCCTATGCTGTCGAAAAAAAAGATGGTACTAGGATTCTCCAGATTTTTGAAGAGCAAGACGATGCGGAAAGATATGTTATGATGTTAGAAGAAAATGGTTTCTCTAACATGAGTGTATATGAAATTGAAACAAAACAAGCTATTGCAGCATGTGAAAACTTTGGGTATAATTATGCCATAATATCCTCAGATGACTTTGTAATCCCCATTAGCGAAAAGCATGATTTTATTTGAACAGATAAGTTATAAAAATTTCCTTGCATCAGGTAACACTCCAATCAAAATTAATCTTTCAGATCATGATACTACATTAATTGTAGGTCAGAATGGTGCTGGAAAAAGCACTCTTATCGAAGCTATAGTTTTTGCATTATTCAATAAGTCATTCAGAAAAATAAATAAATCACAACTTGTCAATAGTATCAACGAAAAAGATTGTGTTGTAGAAGTATCATTTAGTATAGGTAGAAATAAATATAAAGTTATTCGAGGAATGAAACCAAGTCTGTTTGAGATTTGGTGTAATGGCAAAATGCAGAATCAAGACTCTCATGTCAATGATCAACAAAAACATCTCGAACAAAATATCTTAAAATTAAATTATAAATCATTTACTCAAATTGTAATTTTGGGTAGTGCTTCGTTTGTACCTTTTATGCAACTGTCTGCTCCAAACCGCAGAGAGATCATAGAAGATCTTTTAGACATTCGTATTTTCTCTACAATGAATGTGTTATTAAAAGATCGAGTCAAGGTTGCTGCAGAAGAATATAGAGACAATAGTAAAGAAGTTGACTTCTTAAAAGAAAAAGCAGAAATGCAACAAGACCATTTGAAGAGAATGGAAAAGACTGCTATGAAAACTGTAGAGCAGAAACAAAAAACAATTACTAAATTTGAAGGAAAGAATATAGAATTAGAAAAAGTTATCAATGAATTTCAAGAAAAAATAGAAACCTTTACAGATTTAGATAACGTAAAGATACTCAAGGATATCAAAGCAGTTGAGAAAAAAATTACTACAAATACAAATCTAATAAAGAGAACAGAAAAAGAAAAAACATTTTTTGAAACACATGATGAATGTCCAAAGTGTACTCAATCAATTACAAAAGAATTAAAAAAATTTCATATTGAAGAAAATCAAAAGACAATAGATGCTTCTGAAGATTACTTACAAGAGTTAGATGATGAGATTTCTGTATTGAATAAAGATCTACAAAGAATTGCAGACAATAATGCTGAGGTATCTTCTTACAACTTTGAAGTTAAATCAAAGTTAAATGAAATGAGAAAGAACAGTAATATTATCAGAGAGATTCAAGGAGAGATTGATGACTTACAAAAAAATACAAATGATATTGATTGTGAGAAAAAGAAACTAACAGAGATTGCTACTAAAGGTATTACACTTCATAAAAGAAATAAAGAACTCAAAAAGAAAAATGAAAACTATGCTTTGGTTACAAGTCTACTAAAAGATACAGGTATTAAAGGGCATATCATTAAAAAGTATCTGCCTGTTATGAATCAATTGATTAATAAATATCTGAAAGATTTAGATTTTTATGTTAACTTTACATTAGATGAAGAATTTAATGAAAGTATTAAATCTAGATATAGAGATGATTTTACATATTCATCTTTTAGTGAAGGTGAAAAAATGAGAATTGATTTAGCTTTGATGTTTACATGGAGATCTATAGCTAAGATGAAAAACTCTGCAAATACAAATCTATTGATTTTAGATGAGGTATTTGATTCATCACTTGATGTATCTGGTACTGACGAGTTTTTAAGAATCATTCGAGGTGGACAACCAGATACAAATATTTTTGTTATATCACATAAGAGTGAAGTGCTACACGATAAATTTGATAGGGTATTAAAGTTTGATAAGGTGAAGAACTTTAGTAAAGTGCAAAACATATAAGATATACTAATCAATCAACCCATTGACTAAGCGCTTTGGTGGCGTTATAATAGCCATATAAACAAGAGGACTTATGAATCAAGGGGTTAAAACCAATCTCGCAAAACTACTTGCTACAGAAAATCTAGTAGTAGAACATGCTAATGTAGAAACAGCATCGTTTGATGTTGTGAATAGGGTTTTGACTCTGCCTGTTTGGGAAGCATCAGAAAATGTCTATGATATGCTTGTAGGACATGAAGTTGGTCATGCTCTTTACACACCAAACGAAATGATCGATTCTGATATTCCTACTTCATATGTAAATGTTGTAGAGGATGCTCGTATCGAAAGAATGATCAAATCTACATATCCAGGCCTTATCAAATCATTTGCTAGTGGTTATAAAGAACTAATTAAAAAAGATTTCTTTGAGATTGCTGGTAAAGATCTTAGAGAATTTAATTTGATTGATAGAATAAATTTATATTTCAAAATTGGTATTGCTGATGTGTCCTGTGTAATTCCTTTTAAAGAAGAAGAAAAAAAGTTTATAGAACTAACTCGTACTGCAACTACATTTGCTGAAGTTTGTAAAATTGCAAGAGAGATACATGAGTTTATGCAATTGCATAAGACTAAGAAAGAAACAGATATAGAATTACCTGATATCGAATTAAACAGTACAGGTAGATTACAAAATGCTGACCAAACTGTACCAGCATCTCCAGAAAAAGAATCAGAAAAAGAGAAAGATGAAGATCAGATTGAAGAAACACCTGATCAACTAACAATCGATCCGAAACAACCTTGGGATTCATTAGAAAATGATCTAGATGAAGTTGATGATCTTCTTGATGCTGAAGAAGAGGAAGATGATATGGAAGTCAGCACTCAATCATCATTTAATCGTAATCAAAAGAAATTACTTTCCAAAGATACATGGTCAACAATCAATCCTCCAGAATGTGATTGGGAAAGTTATATCACTCCCAATGATCAACTTGTAGATGATATGAATCATGCTAAAATAAAACTAAAAGATAAAGTAGTTTTTACATATAGTTTGAATAGTCCTGCTCAAGATCATAACTTAATTCAGATGTATAATAAAGAATTAAGTGAGTACAAGTTATCTTCTAAAAAAGAAGTTAATTTTCTTGTTAAAGAATTTGAGATGAAAAAATCTGCATCAGCATATGCTAGATCAACAACTTCTAAAACTGGTGTTCTTGATACAGCAAAACTTCATACTTATAAATTTAATGAAGATCTTTTCAAAAAAGTTTCAGTAGTTCCTGATGGTAAAAATCATGGATTATTGATGTTCGTTGATTGGTCTGGCTCAATGCACAATGAGTTACTTCCAACTATTAAACAACTATTCAATATTGTTCAATTCTGTAAGAAAGTAAATATTCCTTTTGAAGTTTATTCTTTTGTTGAGAATCGTGCTTCTGAATTTTATTACGGTGGAAAACAATACAGTAAATGTTCTGGAAAAAATAACACAATCGCTGTTAATGATTGTTTTCATTTAGTTCAATTCTTTGATTCACAAAGTAAAACTAAACTAGATGTTCAGATGGATGCTGTATGGATGTTAACTAAAATGACTCAGGATAATTTTATACATGGTGTTGATGGTATGGGTGTATATGAAATGGGTGGAACACCATTAAATGAAACTATCTTTGCAGCTTCTTACTTGTATAAAAAGTTTGTTAAAAATACTAAAGTTGAAAAAGTCAATACAGTATTTCTAACTGATGGAGAATCAAATCATCTAACTGCAAACAAACTTAGAAAAGATGAAGATGGTAGAGAGTGGACTTCAAGATCTCATGTTGGACAGAGTGGTACTTCAGTAAATTTCAATGATCCTAAGAGTGGTTATCAACAACATAAATTAGTAGAACCAGGCTATGATTCTTGGGCAGCGAGATCATTTGATGTTACTAGTAAACTAATTCATTACTATCGCTGGATTACTGGAAGTAACGTTGTAGGATATAGATTATGTAATGAAAAACCTGCTGCAATTACAAGATTCCAAAATAATAGAGATGAGTTTACTAAAGTGTGGAGAAAAAATGGATATGTTATCGAAAAGAATCTAGGATACAATGAGTTGTATATAATTAAAATGGGTAAAAGTTTTGGCGAAGTTGAAGAGATGAATGCTAATAGTAATTCAACTAAAAGTAAATTAAGAAACGAATTTAAAAAACATATCAAAAGTAAGAGTTTCCATAAGATACTCTTATCTAAATTTGTTGATCAAATCGCTTGACAACGCTAAGCGTTTGAACTATAATAATAACATACAAAGACAACCCTCATGATCATCACAACTGAAACAATTCTTGAAAATCTGAAGACTCAGCACGGCACAACTGTGACTCGCCAACAGATCACTGACACTGCCAAAAAATTAGGAGTATCACTTTCTACTGCTCTTAAAAGATTAAAACCATACAAATCTTCTAGAGGTGTATGGAATCTAACTATTGCAGAAAAATTAGAAAAGAATTTCAAAACAAAAACTGCTAAACCAATGCTTGTTGATTCTTTCGATACTGCATACTTAGATGCTAAAGATCTAGTTCCTGCTAAAGATCCAAACTATGTACCTTTTGGTAACTTCAACGATATAAAGAAGGTTATCAAATCTGGTATATTTTATCCAACATTCATTACTGGATTATCTGGTAATGGAAAAACATTCGGTGTTGAACAAGCTTGTGCTCAACTCGGAAGACAACTTATTCGTGTAAACATTACTATTGAAACTGATGAAGATGATCTTATTGGTGGTTTCCGCCTTGTTAATGGTGAAACCGTATGGCACAATGGCCCAGTCATCGAAGCCCTTAACAGAGGAGCAATCTTGCTCCTTGACGAAATCGACCTTGCCTCTAACAAAATCCTCTGCCTTCAGAGCATCCTTGAGGGATCTGGTGTTTACCTTAAAAAAATTGGAAGTTTCGTTAGACCCCAGCGAGGATTCAACATCATCGCAACCGCAAATACTAAGGGTAAAGGTTCAGACGATGGAAGATTTATTGGAACTAACGTGCTCAATGAAGCCTTCCTCGAACGATTCGCCCTCACCTTTGAACAAGAATATCCCTCCGAAACAGTAGAACAAAAGATTCTAACTGCTCTTGATATTCAGTTGAATGGTAAAACAAATGAAACCTTCATTGGAAATCTTACTAAGTGGGCAGACATCATTCGTAAGACATTTGCTGAAGGTGGTGTAGATGAAGTTATTTCAACTCGCCGTCTAACACATATTGTTCGTGCTTTCTCTATCTTTAAAAATGAAACTAAAGCAATTCAAGTTTGCTTAAATCGTTTTGATGAAGAAACAAAACAATCATTCTTAGACTTATACGATAAGATCGTAATGCCTGAAGAGGTTGCTGAAGAAAAAACAACTGCTAAAACAGGTGTTGTTGACATCGAGACCTTTTCATAGTAAAATATAATTATCCTAAAATTATTATTGAATGAAGTATAATGAGGATAAACTTCTAAATGAAGTTCAAGATTATATAAGTTCGACTTACAGTGGTCACTACAGCTCAGGTGGGGTTCAGACTTTGGATCTCATTGATGCTGTTGGTGATGCCGAAGCGTTCTGTAGATCGAACATATTGAAATACGCTTCACGTTATGATAGAAAAGGTTCAGCACGTAAGGACATTATTAAAGTATGTCATTATGCTGTTTTACTTCTTCACTTCAATGACAAAACTGCCCGAGCGCAGGCCCTTAATGATGGAACTACATCATTCTCTGTTGATTATGACAAATGAATTTATCTTCTGAAACTTTTAACGTTCTCAAAAATTTCTCAAACATTAGTCCTTCCTTAGTTGTAAAAACTGGAAATACTCTTAGGACAATTTCTCCTATGAAAAACATTTATGCTAAATATAATGGTGGAGAAACTTTTGATCGTGATTTTGCCCTCTATGATTTAAATGAGTTTTTATCAGGTGTGTCTTTATTCAAAGATCCAGACTTCCTTTTTGATGAATCTCATGTTAAAATTAAGAGTGGTAGATCTAGTGTCAAATATTTTTATTCTGATGCTAGTGTAATTACTGCTCCTCCAGAAAAGGATATTGCTCTTCCTAGTGAAGATGTAACTTTCCAACTATCTGATGTTGATCTCAACTCATTGCTTAAAGCTTCAAGTGTATATCAACTTGCTGATCTATCTTTGATTAGTCAAGATGGAGAAATGCTTTTTGTTGCAAGAGACAAACAAAATGATAGTTCAAATACTTTCGCTGTTTCTGTAGGAACAACAACTGCAAACTTCTGTTTCAATTTTAAAGTTGAAAACTTGAAGATCTTGCCAGGCGTATATGATGTAACTGTATCCCATCCAAATCTATCTGTGTTCAAACACAAGAGTTTAGATTTAGTGTATTGGATCGCCCTTGAACCTGATTCAACTTATGAAGCGTGAGAACTTTCTTTGGGTCGAAAAGTATCGACCACACAAAATTGAAGATTGTATTTTACCAGATAGCATAAAGAATACTTTTCAAGAATTTGTTGACAAAGGAGAGATTCCAAATCTTTTACTTTCTGGGCCTGCTGGTACAGGAAAAACAACGATTGCAAAGGCTTTGTGTCATGAGTTGGGTGTTGATTATTATGTAATTAATGGTTCAGACGAAGGAAGATTCCTAGATACTGTACGGAACCAAGCAAAAAACTTTGCTTCTACTGTATCGTTACAGGGTAACGGTAAACCAAAAGTCATCATTATTGATGAAGCAGACAATACTACCAACGATGTCCAACTCCTTTTACGAGCGAATATTGAAACGTTTCACGCCAACTGTAGGTTCATCTTTACCTGCAACTTCAAAAACAAAATCATCGAACCACTCCATTCCAGATGTGCCGTTTTTGACTTTACTTTCAAAGGAAGAGAAAGAGCTTCTCTTGCATCGTCTTTCTTCAAAAAGGTTTCTAAGATCCTTAGCGGAGAAGGGATCGAGTGCGATCAAAAAGTACTCGCAGAAGTTATACAAAAGTATTTCCCAGACTTTCGGAGAACGCTAAACGAATTGCAGAGATATTCTGCATGTGGAAAAATAGATACTGGCATCTTATCAATGATGTCAGAAGTAAATCTTACAGGACTAATATCAGCATTGAAAACAAAAAACTTTGCTGATGTAAGAAAGTGGACAGTTGACAATCTTGACAATGATGTTAATATTGTTATTCGTAGAGTCTACGATACCTTATATAATGCTCTAGAACCAATGTCGATTCCACAGGCTATATTGATTCTTGCTAAATATCAGTATCAGGCTGCATTTGCTGTTGATCAAGAGATCAATACACTTGCTTGCTTTACTGAAATTATGTGTGATTGCAAATTTAAATGATTTTAACTTCAGAAGATACACTATACGCTTATGACAAAATTCATCAAGCGTATGATGGTGTAGAACGTATTGATGATTATTTTCGTATGAAAAAGATGGAGCGGATCAATAAGATTCCGACTCCTCTTTTTGGTATGAGATGGGAAGATGATCTTTTTCAAAGTTATGATATGAGTCCTCAAGATATGGACTTTAAGATTGTAACTCCTGATCATTCTACGTTCAATACTCTTCTAGAAATGACAGCATCTTTTACATATGAAGATGCGCCTGGCAAAGAAGTAAAAATCATTGTTCAAGAAACAACCACTAATAAGGTTGTAGGATTTATTAAACTTGGATCGCCCATAATTAACTCAAGACCTAGAAACGAGTACCTTGGAGGGGTGCCTGACCTCACCATATTCAACAAAAGAGCTATAATGGGTTTCATTATTGTACCTGTACAACCATTTGGATATAATTATCTGGGTGGTAAATTGTTGTCTTTAGTCTGTGCTTCTCATGAAGTCAGAGAAATGTTGAATAAGAAATACAATACAGAAATGTGTTTATTTGAAACTACATCATTGTATGGTAATATAAAGGGTACTAGTCAATATGATGGACTAAAACCATATGTCAAATATCTTGGCGATACTGATTCAAAGTTTCTTCTTACTCTACCTGATAACATATATCACGATTTACATAAGTGGTTTATAGAGAAGAATGATGGAGAACAGTTAATTCATAAAGGTGCTTCTAGTCGTAAACTAAAAGTACAAACAAAGATGATTTCGATTATCAAGAACTCACTAAAAGAAAATCATCCAGATAAATTTGAGGAGTTCAAACAGTTTATCAAAAGCCGTGAAGATGTAACTACGAAGAAAAGATTTTATATGTCTGATTATGGATATAGTAATGTCAGAGAAGTATTGCTTGGTAAGACAGATAAGTTAATTAAGAATGAAATTAATTTTGATAAGTTTTATCTTAAGAATCTAGTTCAGTGGTGGAAGAAAAAGGCTACTAAAAGATTTGATAAATTAAAGAAAGAGAATAAACTTAGAACTGAACTTGAAGTTTGGAACGAACAAACTCTTAATACTATTGACATTATACGATGAATTTAACTCGCTTTATTGACGATGAATTAGTTTTACGAAAAACTATTCGTATCTTAATCTATCCAAATATTACTTTTTTAAAAGATTTAAGAAAGGATAGTTATATTCAAGTTGTTACAAATATGATAACTGAGCTAAACAAGATTAGATCTGATCTATTCTTTTATATGATTTTACCTCAGTATATGGATTGTTTAGATTTTCCAAATGTCAAACAACTATACATGAAGTTTCCATCTTATCCGCCAACGATGAGATCACACTTTGATGTATTTGCATTTAAAAAACTGGTTGGTCATGACTATGATTTTGATTTAGTATTCTCTCATCTTCCAGAACATACAACTGATATCAAAAATGTAGTTAGTAATATTACACATCATAGTCCAGCTTATTTTGGATATTGTCATTGGTTTGATTTACATGATATTGTTACATGGTCTCATTCAACTTTTAACAAAAACATTCTGGGTATTCTAGAAATGAATCTTTGTTATGTAAATACTCAAGCACAAAAAAGAATGGTGATAGAACAAGCTGCTGAAGTATTCAATCCAGTTGTTGTATCAGATCTAGAAGATATTATTCAAGTACAACATCTTGGCGTTAAGAAAAGAGATATTGATAAAACTGTAGTTCCTTACGAAAAAACAATTGTATTTAATCATAGACCAGAAACATATAAAGACTATAAGAATTTTATAGAGATAGTAAAAGAGTTACGGAAAACCAGAAAAGATTTTAAAGTATGGGTTCCTTTGCTAGATCAAAAACCAAAAGAGAAGTGGATAATTACAGATAAATTTAATAAAAAAGGTTATTATGAAAAACTTCGTCAATGCTGTGTAGGGTTTTCACCCAAACAAAAGTACGGTGGATGGAGTGTTTCTACTACAGATGGTTTGATGAATGGTTGTCCTTTTATCATGTATGATGCTGACTACTATCACGAACTAAATCCAACAGCAGACTTCTTTACTTCTAATAAAGAAGCTATAGCCCTTTTGGATAAATATCTAGACGATCCAAGTTATCGTGCGAAAAAATCAGTAGAGTCTTTAGAACATGTTGAACGCCATCTTTTATATGAAGATGAAATTGACTTTATGAGTGACTATATTAATCAATTGGTTGATACATTACATCAAACAAAGTCAGAAGTAACAGACAAATTAATTCATTTGATTAAAGAAAATACATCAATGACCAAGAAAGAATTGTTTGGAGAACATCTTGGTTGGGGTAGAGGAATTAAATTTGGTGCATACAGAAGAGCTCTATTGAATCATCCAAACATTTATGATACTATGAATCCAGAACCAGAATACTGTTGGAAACACCATGAGATGTGAAGTTAAACTATATGTAGCAGGACAAGTATTTTCAGAAGAAGTCATTGCTACAAACTACGATGAAGCAAGAAAAGTGGCTCTTGCTCGTAATCCACATGCCACTGTGATAAGTGTTAACGCTATTTTTAAACAATGAAGTATGAATTGAAGGATTGGTTAAACTCAATTAACCATACAAAGAAAAACATTATTGATGAAGATCCAGATGCTCAATATCCTCCTTTCATTGTCAATAGATGTATGTCTGCACACATTGACACAATCCTTCTAGCAAACGAATTAAACATAAATTCTCATTTAGATCCTAAGTTACAATATGACTTTTTTATACATATAGTGAGGCAGAAAAAAAGGTTTGCTCCTTGGTTAAAAAAGGAAAAAATCAACTCCCTTGAATTGGTCAAAGAATATTATGGTTATAGTGATGAGAAAGCAAGAGTGGCTCTCAAAATTCTCACCGATGATCAAATTGAATATATTAAAAAAAGAATGGATCGTGGAGGAAAGCGATGAGCGTGGAACTTGAAGTGAATTGGTCGCCAGACCAAATGATTGAAGTCACATTAAATGAACCAGATGATTTTCTTAAGGTAAGAGAAACATTAACTCGTATTGGTGTAGCCTCAAGAAAAGAAAAGAAATTATATCAATCTTGCCATATTCTACATAAGCAAGGTAGATACTATATCGTACACTTTAAAGAGTTGTTTGCTTTAGATGGTAAGAAAGCAAATTTATTTGAGAATGATGTACAAAGAAGAAATAGAGTAACACAATTGTTACAGGATTGGGGTTTAGTAAAAATAGTAGAATCCAGTAAGGTCAATGACTCGGCTCCTCTAAGTCAGATAAAAGTATTATCTTACAAAGATAAAGGAGACTGGACTTTAGAAAGTAAATATAATATTGGTAAGAAGAAAACAACAGTTTCCTAAATAGGGCTGCATAGTATAAAAATCATGGCTGAAGAAGTTAAAAAGGAAGAACCTAAAAAGAAAGGTCCTCTTGGAAAACTAAAAGAGGCAGTAGACGATAAAGAAGAACAGCTAGTAATACTTAGTACATTTGTTCGTCTTGGTGTAATGATATGGGCTGGTGCTATCTTGACTTTGAACTATGTTGAGATTCCAGGCTATAAACAGGAACAAAAAATTGACCCAACTTTCATAGCATCTGTCTTTACTGGCGTGCTAGCAACTTTCGGCGTTCAAGCTGGTGGTAATAAAAAGAAAGGTGGTGGAGATGCAAACATATCTAAAAAAGATATGGAGTATCTTATCGCTAAAGCATCTGAAACTGCTCCTGCTCAAACAATTAGAATTGAGTCAGCACCAGTTCAGTTAATTCCTAATTCACCAAAACCTAAAAGTTAATAAATGATTCTTGAAAATCATCAAGATCTTTATATTTCTCATATATCTTTCCTACATCTGGTTCAGTTGATCTAGACTTCCATAGTTGGCGAAGAATAATTTTCATATCCTCGATTGGCACTTGCACTACGCTTTTGTCATCGGGGATTTTTGATTTCCAGATTGTCATCGTCTTAGGAGTTTTTGAATGGGAACTTGTTTAATTTTGTCAATAACATCAGTTTCTACTTTATCAGCAATCTTTTCTAAAATATCTATATCAATACCCATAAATGGTGGAATAACTCCTAGTAGTCTTAGAGTTCCATCTAAAAATAGTGCAAGACAGGTAAACCCTAATATCATACTAATGACGGTTGCATCTCTGTTATGCTTTCTCATAGACTCTTCATCGATTCTCCTTGCTTCCTCAACAGCAGCTTCAATCATTTCGTCTACTTGTTCTTTAGTATAACATAGAGATTTAATTTTCTCTTCAGTCATGTATTCCTTATTGTTAAATGTATTATGACATATACCTTAGCTTATGTCAATTAGGCTATATATTGATAACTTTATATGTGCCAGATGTTTTTACAGTAATCCCTGATAGAACGATCAGATGAGAAAAACCCTGATCTTGCAATATTTAATAGAGAAGTACGATTCCAATTTTCTCTATGTTTCCATTTTTGACTGATCATATCTTGTGTTTCAATGTAATCTTCAAAGTCTGCCATTACAAAAAATGGATCATGATATTTTAAATTATCAATCAATGGTTTAAACATATCTTTGAAACCACCACTGAAAAATCCACCTTCGATTAGACTGATTGCTTCACCAAGTTCAGTTCCAATATAATGTTGTGGATCATAATTGTCTCTAAGCATCTGTATTTCTTTCTCAGTCTTTCCAAAAAGAAAGAAGTTTTCTCCGCCAACTAAATTTCTTATCTCTACATTCGCACCATCAAGTGTACCAATCGTTAAAGCACCATTCATCTGGAACTTCATGTTACCTGTACCTGATGCTTCTTTACCAGCAGTAGAGATCTGTTCTGATAGATCAGCAGCAGGGTATACTTTCTCTCCTAACTTGACACTATAGTTTGGTAGGAATATAACCTTTAACAAATCTTTGGTATCTGGATCATTGTTAATAGTAGATGCAATACTGTTAATGAAGTATATAATTAATTTTGCCATGTAGTAGCCAGGCGCTGCTTTACCACCAAAGACAATTGTTCGAGGAACTATATTCTCTGTTTTCCCATTTTTGATACGAAGATATTGTACAATAACTTCAAGAGCTTTTAAGTGTTGTCTCTTATATTCATGAATCCTTTTGACATGAATATCAAACATACTCTTTGGATCTACTGTAATACCAAGTTGATCAAAGATATAGACTGATAAATCATGTTTACCTTCAAGTTTAGTTTCTTCAATCTTTTCAAGTACATCTAGATTCCATTCATTTTCTTCAAGTTTTTTCAGAGATTCCATATTGGTAATCCAGTTTTCACCCACATATTCATCTAATACTTTTGCAAGTGGTACATTTGATGACGCTAACCATCTACGAGGAGTTACACCATTTGTGACATTTGTAAACTTCTCGGGCCATAGATCATAGAACTCTGGCATCAATTCTCTCTTAATTAACTGAGAATGTAATTCTGCAACACCATTTACATGATGAGATCCAATTGTTGCAAGGTTTGCCATACGAATTGACTTGTTACCATTCTCATCTATGATTGACATTTTCTCCATCATAGATTCATCGCCAGGATATTTAAGTCTTACAATTTGCATAAATCTAGCGTTAATTTCATATATGATTTCAAGATGTCTTGGTAAAAGATCTGCAAACAAACGAAGATCCCACTTCTCTAATGCTTCTGGTAGAAGTGTATGGTTTGTATATGCAATAGATTTGTGTGTAACTTCCCATGCAGTATCCCAATCAATGTGATGATCATCTACAAACAGTCTCATTAATTCTGCAACTGCAATAGCAGGGTGGGTATCATTTAATTGAACAGCATAGTAATCAGAAAAACTTGTTAAGGGTATCTCACGTTTCTTTAGACTTCTAATCATATCTTGAAGAGATGCACTCACAAAGAAGAATTGTTGTTTTAATCTAAGTTGTCTTCCTTGATCTGTACCATCATTCGGATATAGAACTTTAGAGATAGTTTCTGAGGACACACTCTGTTCTACTGATCCAAGATAGTCACCAATATTAAATGCATAGAAATCAAATATCTCAGTAGCATCTGCTCTCCATAGTCTGATTCGATTACAATTGTCTGCTTTATATCCTATTTGTAATACATCATATGGAACTGCAACCACTTGTTCTTCTGGAATCCATCTAACTCTATAGTTGTCTCTATCAGAACGATAGTGTTCTACTTTACCACCAAATCCAACTAAACAAGATTCATCAGGATATGCTAGTTCCCAAGGCCAGTCTCCATGTAACCAGTTATCAGTTACTTCAATCTGTTGACCTTCTTTAATCTTCTGTTTAAATAATCCAAACTTATATCTAATTCCATATCCTGTAGCAGGAACTTCAAGAGTTGCCAAGGATTCCATGTAACATGCTGCAAGACGACCTAGACCTCCATTACCAAGTCCAGGCTCTTCTGCATGCTCTAGTATATCTTCTAATTGATATCCAAAATTCTTTACTGCTTCTTTTGCCTCTTCCTGTATTCCAAGATTGAATAGATTGTTATTCAGTTGAGGTCCTACTAAAAATTCTGCTGACAGATATGCCACCTCTTTTTTTGGATCAGGGTTACTTAAATAGTAACTCATCATCTGATCTCTGACGGCATAACTTAATGCCATATAGAGATCTTTAGAGGTGGCAGTATCTACTTTCTTTCCTAGTGTATAGAAAAGACGTTCTTTAATACCATTATAAAGGTTGTTTTTCACATTATTTTTGTTGCTAATTTACTTAGGCAACAAAAATGAAATATGTTCAAATCATAAAAAGTCTTTTCGAGCATGATGCTCAGGAATGACTTTAGAGATATTAACAGTTAATAATCCATCTTGGAATTTAACTTCTTTTACTTCTACATCATCAGACATTCTCCAAGATCTACTGAAAGATCTTTGTGCTAAACCTTGATGATAGAATTTATTTTCTTCTTCTTTTGATTCAACCTTTCCTTCTACAATTAATTTACCGTGTTCAGTATAAACTTTAACTTCTTTCTTTTTGAATCCTGCTAGTGCAATTTCTAGTCTAGATTCAATGTTGTTTACATGAACAATATTGTAGGGTGGATAATTAGTTGTTGTTGTGTTATAAAACTGATCGAAATAGTTATCCATTCCGAAACTATTCTTTAGAATAGTATCCATCAATTCTGGCAAGTCGGCAGAATGATATTTTGTTAGTTTTCCCATAATAGTTCTCCTTAAATAAGCGAGGGTTGATTTGTGATCCCCGAAGGCAATCACCATTATTTATACCACATATGTCACATTTTGGTATAGGGTAATACACCTTTTTTGGTACGGATAACACCTAAAAAATTGTAAGTATAAATACAGCAGGAGTCTCTATCGAAAGATAAAGTAATGAAAAAATTCATACCTATCGTAATGCTTTTGATTTCGGCACCCGCTAATGCTGATATCACACACAAGCTATCTAGCAGTGTGCAATTGACCGTTGATGCAGCTGCTACAAACGTACAGCGCATGGGAAATACATATAGTGTGTCTGGTAATAATGTTACCACACAATACACTCCTGATGGTGGATCAGCAACCAACTCAATTGGTGCTATGACTATCAGTTCAGGCGTTGGATCTATACCAACTCTTTCAGCTGTACAGGCTACTGCTGGAGAAAGTTTCAGCTTTACACAGTCCTTTACTCAAGGCGATGCTATCACCACAACTGCTCCTAGTGTAGGTGCAGTACATGCTTATTCTAATCAAACAAGCACTGCGGTTGGTTCAGCTGGTTCTTTAGCTGGTACTATTGATTCAAGTTCAACAATCGGACTAACTGCTGGAGGCGGCGGTACTAGTGCTGTTGGACAATTTGTTAGTGAAATTAGTGTGAACTAATGATTAACGATTTCTTAGACAACCTTGCTGCACAGCAATACCTAAAAATGCACAATGAAAAACAACAAGAAGTATGCTCTGGTTGTGGTTGTGTCTGTCCTTGCGAATGTCCCGACTGCGATGTCTGTTCCTGTGGTGCCTAATTTCACACAGGGCTCGATGACTAGCCAGACGACCACTGAGAGCACAGTGACAGAAACTATTAATTCAATTGATTATCGTACAGGATGGGAATACTCAGTAACAGGTTCGGGCATAAAAAACAATGGAGCCGCATTGAATCCGCCCGTAACAACCTCAACAGTGACAGTGACACCTTCGTCAGCAACAACTTCAACAAACGGCACAACAATAACAGGAAGCGTAACAAGTTCCTACGACAGTTTGGATTTCTCAACAATGGATGCTTTTCAGTTGAACAATCCAGGCGAAGCGTTTCAGTTTACTCAAAGCTACAGTGGCCCTGGCATGACAAATCAAACAGTCATTCAAAGAGTAACAACCATAGAAAGCGTAACAAATACAACAAGTACCTTTACACAATAGCAACTGTAGGGTCTCTTCTATCACCAAATGTAGCATTAGCTGAAGGTGTAGGAGGAGTTAGTGCTACAGCAAATCCAATTGCAAACTCAAGTGGCTCAGTAACCAATCAGGCCATTCAGGTCCTACAAGGTCCTTATATAACTAACACTTATGGTAACGGAGTACAATGCCAAGGAAGTACTTTAAACGTTACTCCATACTTACAATTTTCAGATAGTAGAAAACATCCTTGGGAAGATTTTTATCAAGAGCCTCAATATAACCTAACAGATGTAGAAGGTAAAACAGTAGAACAAGTAATCACAGTTAAGAACTATCCTTGGGAGACATGGTATGATACCAGAACTAAGGATGATGGTACTAGATGGTTTGAAGATGGTGCTGATATGGAAATAACAGTTGATGTACCAGCTGGAGATGGTGTACCTGATGCTGTAGAAAACGGTCAACTTGAACCAATTTGGTATAAACCGATTAGAACAGATATGAGAGCAAATCAATCATTTAACGTTGGTGTTTCTGCAACTCTTTCTATACCATTGAACAAAAAATTAAGAGACTTGTGTGAACAGGCTGCACAAGCACAAAATGATTATCAGATTCAGTTGACATCTAACAAGCGATTAGACTTTGAGTTAGCTCGTCTTAAGAACTGTGGTGAACTTAAAAAAGCTGGCGTATTTTTCCATCCAGCATCGCCTTATCATAGTATATGTGCAGATGTCGTAGTAACAGCTCCTGGCGGAACTGTCATGCCTCATACTCATGATTTACCTAAACCAAATTGGGTAGATCCTACTTCTTCTTCTGAGGTTTTAAAGGAGGAAGACCTTTCTTCAAACGGTACTGGTTTGAAAGATATACAGATCGGGATAGTCGATCCGTAGATTTTCCAAATTTCTTTTGAATCTTAGTCATACCTTGTTTAATTACAGGTTTAAAAACCCTTAGTAGTAAATCTGCTAGGGGTTTTGCTAGCAATGCAGAGGTTGTAGCAACAACAGCAATGGTTGCTGTAGTAGATACCGCTGGAACACTTGGTAACATTTTCTCTACAGTTCCAATGTCTTCCCATAGGGTCACACAAATCTTAGGCCCATTTGGATTATTTTTATCTATTTGTAATTCATATCCAGATACTTTTTCTGTCTGTGCAGTATTTGTATCTCCAATTCTCATTGAATTAGGTGGAGGACAATCTGGATCTTCTTGTTTTTCTTCTGGTGTTGGAGGAGGTTCTGGCGTTTCCAGACCACTTGTATCAGGTTCGACTGGAACACCTTCATCAATTTCCTCTTCTTCTTGATATACTGTTTGCCAAGTTAATTCTCTTGCATCATATTCTGGTGCAGTATAGTAAGGAGCTCCACCATCACATAAAGTGGTCTGTCCTTTTGGATCATCATTTACGAGTTGTTTATTTTTATTTCTATTGACTGCATTTTCTTTATGTACTGAAACACAGCCTGGTATATCTACAATTGGTTTACCAATATAAGTCGTAACTGGAACGACTGGTGGTATTGCTTGAGGAGGATTAGAAATCCACATCCGACTATCAGCCACAGTAATAGTATTGATACCAATCTGTCTGACTGGTATACCGTTAATTCTTATAATTGGGATACTAGTTTGTATCTGATTTATTTGATTAATCGGATCTGGCATGTGCTTGCTTGTGACCCTCCACAATTGCATCAACTATAATTTTTTTGAGTTGTCTGCTTTTCTTTCTTCCAAGACCTACACTTGCATCAATTTTTACTTTAACCCAATAAAGTCCAATAAGAACTAGGGTGAATGGAATTGCATCTGCCCATGAGATTTCATTCCATGCTTCTACTACGTTTAATACTGAGAAATAATCCATTATTTTTGAGGAATTTGATCTTTATAATTTTGAGGTTTTGGATTTCCTTTTACAGGGCCACTGTTGTCAGGCCATCCATTGACAAGTTGTTTGTAAATTTCTTCAGCAACAACTTGTCTGATTAGTTCTATTTGTGCATCTTGCCTTTTTTGAGGCCCACCAGTTTGTTGGTCGATGACATGATTGCCACCGACAAACGCACCAGTTCCTAGCACTGCGACTGCTGTACCAGTTGTGGTTATTTTCTGAATATCCATTTATTCTACTTCTTCAATACAGGCTTCATTTAAGTCTTGAGCCATATTGCCCGCAACTTCAGCACCTTTATTTCCACCAAACATTGCAACCCATCCAGCAGCAACCCATCCTACGAATGGTATTGAACTAAGAGTTGGTGCAGCAGCTGCTCCGACACTAGTTCCTACTAGACGACCAGTTCCTTCTGCTCCTCCGATTGCTTTGATACATTCTTCGGTTTTAGAACTAATTCCTTTTGCTGCATTAGGATTTAATGTAGCTGGATCTTGCCATGATCTATGATTAGAGACTGGGCCTCCCTGATTAATCTGACCATCCATAAAGTATTCTTCTGTAACCTTAGTTGTATTGTTTGACAGTCCTAAGAACCCTCCTTTCTTCTTAATATCTTTAGTAATAAATGCAGTCTTTGGATCGTTTGCTGAATAGCTGATCTTATATCCATTTTCACTTGATGATATTACATAGGAAGTATATGGCCCTACAGGAGGTTGTATGACTGGAAATTTTGATTGTTGCTGTCTGGTTGCAAGTAGCCCTATCATTCCGACATGTGATATCCCAAAGATACCACCAAGTCCTAGAGCAAACCATTTAGAAAAATTTATCTTTTTCTTTGGTTTTACTTCAGTACCAAACATTGCTTCTTCCTGATTCATTGTCCTAGACCGATATCAGGCATCATGCCTGGTGATGATTGTGGTGCAGTTGGTGCTAAATCTGGAGCTCCTAAGTCTGGAGCAAGATCACGCAATGGAGATGTAGCTCCACTAAATCCACCAGTTCCTAAACCAATACTGCCGATTGCTTTTTGTTTGATGTCCTCTATGATGGCATCCTTTTGTGTATAAACATATATACCACCGCCAACAACGGCAAGAGATACAACGCTAGACGCAATAGCAAGTACATTGACAATTTTCTGCATAACGTTTATAATACATAACATAACTAATCTATATATACAATGAAAAAGAGTAAGCTAAAAGAAATTTTTACTAGGTTA
>MDSZ01246777.1_pt1 | contig 25481 bp, 14 predicted proteins | sample 811201 | NCBI WGS metagenome assembly MDSZ01 (sample SAMN05326647, study PRJNA326480) | marine metagenome | isolation source: seawater | place: Indian Ocean: North | collected 2010
ATGGATCCCAATTCCAGTGACAAGGCGGTCGTCGATGCAGTCTACGATTATTTTTTCAGTTCGGGCAGCGGGCCGGTCAAATCCCTGCAAAAGTCCAATCCTTATACCCATAGTTGGTACTATCAGCCGGGAATGGGTTGGATGTGGACAAGCGGCAATGCCTTTCCCTACATTTTCAAATCTGGATCGGGCGATCAGACTGGGAGCTGGATGTTTTACAGCGAGGAATCATCCGATCCCATCCGGATGTACGACTTCGAACGAACTCAGTGGATTAGTCTGGGGGAGGTAAGAGATTGAATTAATTCTAACTTGCTTCAGCCAAATGCCTCAGGGCAAATTCATATCCCCTTGTTCCCATACCTGCGATCACTCCCTGAACGATTCCAGAGATGAGAGACTTGTGCCTGAAGTCCTCACGGGCATGAATGTTGGACAGGTGTACCTCAATCGTGGTTAATCCGGAGGCAATGACTGCATCTCGCAGGGCCACACTGGTATGAGTGAACCCTCCCGGATTGATAATCAGTCCGGAAAATCCGGCATCCGACCACTCGTGAATTTTATCAATCAATGCACCTTCATGGTTGGATTGGTACGCCAGTATTTCACATGCAAGCTGTTTGCCTAGAGTTCCTGTTTCCTCAACGATTTGCTCGAGTGTTTTAGAACCGTAAATTTCTGGTTCTCTTTTGCCTAATCGGTCAAGGTTGGGTCCATTAAGTAGGCCTATTTTTTTCATAGTGTCTCAGTAAAATTGAAAAGCATAGAATGAGCAACGGTGGATGTTGGATCACAAAGGACAGTTAGTCTCTATAAATTCATAGGGCAGATCGAATTGCCCGGAAACTTCTTTGGCCAAGGCATCCACCCCGAATCGTTCAGTTGCGTAATGACCACATGTATACAGATTAAGCTCTAATTCCTGGGCGAGATTGAAGTGGTGTTGCTTGAGTTCACCCGTAATCAAGGTATCAGCCCCTGATTGAAGGATCTTATCCACCGCACTCTGCCCGGAACCCGTAAGAATGGCAATTTTCTCGGGCTTCCCCATACCGTATTCCATCGCCCGAAATCCATCTGGAAATAAATCATTCAATCGCTCTCTCAATTCCTGGCGGTCATAAGAACTGGTGGTCAGTAAACCAATATCAACTCCTTGGAAGGGGAGGAAAGTCCCGCATTGTTCAAGACCAAGTTCGTTTGCAAGAATAGAATTATTCCCAATTTCAGGATGACAATCCAGGGGCAGGTGTGATCCATAAACAGCTAAGTTTCCATCGATACATAGCTTAATCTTTTCATAATTTGATCCGGTAATTGGTATGGGAGGAGTCCAATACAATCCATGATGGCAAATCAACAGGTCGATCTTTTTTTCCTTGGCAATACGAAAGGGCACGAGACCGGCATCTACACTGGCACCGATTTTGGAAACTTCTCCGTTGTTGTCAATTTGCAGACCATTATGAGCTCCATCAAAGTCGGTAATTTCGTCGAGACATAGTCGATGGTCGCAAAAGTTAATTACATCATTTAGGTCGACCATGAAAATCAGATTAAAGGGGGAATTAGACCGAGCGAGAAAAAAGTTTTTCGTTGCACTTATTATTAGAATATATACTTTGGTCCTTTTGCAGCAGGGTGGAGCAGTCTGGTAGCTCGTCAGGCTCATAACCTGAAGGTCGCAGGTTCAAATCCTGCCCCTGCTCCCAAAATCTAACCATCAACCCAAACCCAAAAAAGAAAACTATTTCTCCCGTCCATACGTTCTCGGGCGGGCTTTGAACCCACAGTATTATGAACGTTTCTGTAAAAGATCTTCTGGACGCTGGCGTCCATTTTGGCCACCAAGTACGTCGCTGGAATCCCAAGTCCAAACCATTTGTTTATGACAATCGTCATGGTATTTCCATTATCAATTTGGAAAAAACCTATGACTTATTGGAAAAAGCGGCCCAAGCAATTGAGGAAATTGTCGCATCCGGCAAACAGGTATTGCTTGTCGGCACTAAAAGGCAGGCAATTGAACCAATTCGGGAACTCGCAGCTGCCACGAATATGCCATTCTGTGTGAATCGCTGGATGGGCGGCACACTGACCAATTACGCAACGGTTTCAAATAGCATTGCTAAGTACAAGAAGTACTTACGGATGGAAGAGGATGGAAGTCTAGATAAAATGCACGGCAAAGAAAGTGCAGCGATCAAGCGACAAATGACTCGTATGAACCGTGATTTTGAAGGGCTCTTAAACCTACAGGGTCTTCCAGGTGCATTGTTTGTTGTGGATTCTTTCAATGAGGAGATTGCTGTAGCGGAGGCAAATCGTCTCAAAATTCCTGTCATTGCTCTGGTTGACAGTAATTCTGATCCATCTGTGCTTTCCCATCCCATTCCTGGAAATGATGACTCAACCAAATCTATTCGTATTATTGTGGATGTAGTTTTGGATGCTATCCAAGCGGGGGCATCCAAAAGAGTGCAGGCACCAACAAAGCGAAAAGACATAACCCCTGTAGCTCAGGAACCAGACTTTCTCGCAAATGAGGATGAGCCAGAAGTCACACTTCCTGAAGGGTATGATGAAATGGATTTTGATGATCGCAAAAAATCCGAAAATGCAACGGAAAGTAAAAGCCCTGAACCTGTTGCCGATGCTACTTCTGCTCAGGAGGAATCTGGCAAAGAAGATGCCGGTCAGAGTAAAGATACCCCGGATTCTTCCGAAGATGAACCTGTCGCTGAGGAAGCGAAGAGTTAAAAATTTAAATTCCTTACCGAAAACAGTTAAACCCACTTCAGATTATACAAAATGTCTATTACCAAAGATAGTGTTATGGCCTTGCGCGAGAAAACCGGTGCAGGTCTGATTGATTGCAAGCGTGCCCTTGGCGAAAGCAACGGAGATATGGATGAGGCAATTTCCATCCTTCGCAAAAAGGGGGTGGCTACGGCTGCAAAAAAATCTGGTCGTAGTGCTAGTGAGGGAATTATTGCACAAGCCATAGCAACCGATCGTTCGAAGGGGATTTTAGTTGAAGTAAATTGTGAGACTGATTTCGTTGCAAAAAACGAAGATTTTGTGGCTTTTTCTTCCGAAATTGCTGGTGCGTTGCTCGGAAATCCCGAATCTGACCTAGAGGAAAAAAGAACCGAACAGGTGGCGAAAATTGGGGAAAATATTCAAATTTCACGCTCCGAAATCTTAACCCCTGGGTCTTCCGGTCTGGTTGAATCTTATGTGCACACCGGTGCTAAAGTTGCGGTTTTACTATCGGTTGGTTCCGATTCCGATATCTCTTCCAACGACCAGGTGGTTACAATGGCTAAGGATATATGCATGCATATTGCTGCTGCATCTCCCGTGTGTGTTAACAGGAATGAGGTGCCTGCAGAATTGGTTGAAAAGGAGAAAGAAATTGCCTTGGCTCAGGCAGAAGGGAAACCACCCCAGGCAATCGAAAAAATTGTCACTGGGAAATTAGAAAAATACTATGCCGGGGTCTGTTTGCTTGAACAACCTTTCGTTAAAAACCCAGATCAATCAATTCAACAGTATGTTGATCAGGTGGGTAACGAGGTTGGTTCCTCTCTGCAGGTAGAAAAATTTCTCCGCTTTCAGGTGGGAGAAAAAGCTTAGTTCAGACTGACTCTATTTGCTCATCCAGATTTTGATGGTTGAGCAAATAGAATTACGAGTTAAGCACCCATGTGCAAACACTTGCAGTTAGATAAATTAAAAGTAATATCAAGCCCTCGATTTTTGTTAAGGTTTTCCCTTTCAGCCAATTAAATAGCATCAGGGTGGTAAGGAGCAGAAAAAGATAGTCTATCCACGGATAGGGAGATCCACTACGAACGGGGCCCAATATCCCAGCTAAACCACCAATAAGGGCAATATTGAAGAGGTTGGACCCAACAATATTCCCTAACAGCATAGAAGTTTGCTTTTTCCGAACCAAGCTTATCGATGCGGCTAGTTCTGGCAGACTAGTCCCGATTGCCAATAAGGTAAAACCGATTAACTCTTCGGGCACCCCTGCGAGTTGGGCTAAGTTTTTCGACCCATAGACGAGGGTATCTGCTCCTATCCACAATGCAACTGTGGAGACCACAAGCATGAAAGCAGAAAAGTAGATATTGGCGGATAAAGAACCGGGCACTTCACAAATTGCTTGGTCGGAAGAGGATTTTTTTTTGCGAATAGCATGAAGGGGAATGATGATGAGATAAAGGGCAATGAAACTGAGAAAAAGCATGCCTGCAGAAATTCCGATTTCCTGCATAGGGGATAAAAATAAAAACATGCAAAATCCCAAAGTTATAACTAGTAGACAAATTCGTTGAGTAAAAGATACCGCATCTTTGGTCGGCACATTGCCAACTAACAGGGCAATCCCAAGAATTAATGCAATGTTAGCGATATTTGATCCAATAATATTTCCAAGTATTAAACCGGGAGAATCACTTCTTATTGCGGAAAGAGAGGTAAAAAGTTCAGGAGTGGAAGTAGCTATGGATACAATGGTTAATCCTACAACCACAGGGGGTACACCAAGCTTAGAGGCCACATTGGTACTGTGGTCACTCAACCAGTCCCCACCTTTGATGAGTAAATAAAACCCAGCTAGGATACTTAAAAATAAACTGAGCAGATAAAGTCCGAAGGACTGTTCGAACCATGGAGTAATATAACTGTCCAATAAAGCGTACATCTATAGAAAATTTGGCTAAGGGTGGATGTTGGCTTCTGAAAGGCAAGTAGAATCGGGAGGGGTAGGGGTATCCACCCTTGACTTGACGGCTTATTCCTACATCTTTTTTCCCCTTGCGCGCGACAATGTTAAAATGAAATCACCCGAAAACCTAAAGGATACCTTAAACCTTCCCAAAACAGACTTTCCTATGCGGGCAAACGCAGTGGAGAGGGAACCTGCTCGTATGAAGCATTGGGAAGAAAAGGAGGTGTATTCTAGAATGCAGCAAAAGAATTCACAAGGTGAACCATTTGTTCTGCACGATGGCCCGCCTTTTACAAATGGTGATGTTCATGTGGGTACTGCCTTGAACAAAGTGCTGAAGGATTCGATTTTACGTTTCAAAAATGCCCGAGGATACCGGACCCCCTACATTCCTGGATGGGACTGTCATGGACTTCCTATTGAGCACAAAGTGACAAAAAAATTACGGGCGTCCAAGATTGATTTTGATTCCGTTAAGCTTCGAAAAGAATGTGAAGAATTTTCGCAATCCTACATCGAGACTCAACGGGCACAGTTTAAAAGGTTGGGGGTTGTTGCAGATTGGAATCAAGAATACCGAACCATGAACCCAACCTATGAGGCAGAAATCCTGCGAACATTTGCCGACTTTGTTGATCAGGGTTTAGTCTACAGGAGTAAAAAACCTGTTTATTGGTCAATCCCATGCCAAACTGCACTGGCAGAGGCAGAGATTGAATATCAGGATCATACCAGTCCCTCCATTTTTGTGCGTTTTCGAATAAAGGGGGAGCAAAATACCTTCCTGGTCATATGGACAACCACACCCTGGACCTTGCCGGCTAATCTCGCCGTTGCGGTGCATCCCCGTGAGAAATATTGCAAGGTACATTCTGGTGACAGCATTTACTGGGTGGCAGAACAGCGGATTGAAGAATTTGTAAAGGAGTGTGAACTCGAAGATGTTTCCAAAAGCGATACCTGCCTGGGTTCAGACCTTGTTGGTCTATTAACTCATCATCCCTTTATCGATAGAGACAGTCCCGTGGTTGCTGCGGAATATGTAACAATGGATACGGGAACCGGTTGTGTGCACATTGCACCGGGGCATGGGCTTGACGACTATCTTACTGGATTGGAGCATAATTTGGAAATCTATTGCCCCCTAGACGATGGAGGGAAATACATTGATGACGGGCAAATTCCGAATGAGTTGGTGGGGATTTCAGTCCTGACAAAAACAGATGGTTCCAAGGCAAATCGTGCAGTTATGGAAATTCTTTCCCGCAAAGGAGCCTTATTGAAGCAAAAAAAGGTTCATCATCAATATCCCCACTGTTGGCGTAGTAAATCACCCGTAATTTTCCGTGCGATGGATCAATGGTTTGTATCTTTGGACAAAGATGATTTAAGGAACCGTTGCCTGGATAGCTTATCCAATGTATCCTTCACTCCTGAATGGGGAAGAAATCGAATTCATGGATTTCTTGAAGCCCGTCCGGATTGGTGTATTTCCAGACAACGTGCTTGGGGAGTTCCCATTCCGGTATTTTTCGACGAGGAAGGAAATGCATTGTTGGACTCGAAACTTATCCAATTTTTGGCAGACAAAATTTCTCGGGATGGGTGCAATCTGTGGTTTTCGAAATCTGCCGAAGAATTGCTCGATGGCTTTGACCTGCCTGATCCATGGAAGTCCCGCAAACTATCAAAGGGCCAAGATACTTTGGATGTATGGATAGATTCTGGTTGCAGTCATCGTGCTGTGCTTAAGGACAATGATGAGGCATCATGGCCGGCAGATTTATATCTGGAAGGAAGTGATCAACACCGTGGATGGTTTCAAAGTTCTTTATGGACAAGCATGGTCTCTGCGAAAGCACCTCCTTACCGCCGAATTTTGACCCATGGGTTTGTGGTAAATGGGGAGGGTAAGAAAATTTCCAAAAGTGATGGTAAGCCCCAGACTGCAGATTCTTATGTCACCAAATATGGTGCGGATGTTTTGCGCCTTTGGGTATGTTCGGAAGATTTTCGCCGAGATATTCCTTTATCAGATGAAATTTTGGATCAGGCGGTACGTGCTTATCGCACATTACGCAATACGATCCGGTTTCAACTCGGTGCATTGCACGATTTTTCAGACGATGAAAATGCAGTCCCTATAGATAATATGTCACCAGTTGATCTTTGGGCACTATCCATGACCAACGACTTGATTAATGAAGTCACAAGTTTTTGTGACAAATACGAATTTCATCGTGCTATTCAGTCAATAAACCGTTTTTGCTCTGGTGTACTTTCCTCAACATACCACGATATTATCAAGGACCGTTTGTACACCCTTGGTATCAATGATCCCTTGAGAAGATCCACTCAATCCGCCCTCTATGTAATTGTTCAGTCATTAATCAAGTTGGTTGGTCCTTTTACCCCATATATTTCAGATGAAGCCTGGTCCTTTTTGGTCAGCGGGGAGGAATTGGGCGAAAACTTTCTTTGTCTGCAAGATTGGCCCGTTGTTCGAGAACTTGCAGAAAAAAGCCAGACAGTCGAAGATATTCAAACCCTGCTTCATTTGAAAGAGTCGAAAGTGAACGAAGCCCTGGAAAGCCTAAGGGTCAAAAAAGAAATTGGGCAGTCTTTGGATGCTGAAGTGGAAATACAAATTTGTGAGAACAGCCCAATACGGGCAATTCTTGACCGTTATAACCAAGATGAATTGTCTGAGCTTTTCATTGTATCTTCTGTAAGCGTTAGTATTCTCTCTACGAGCAAAGAAGATCAAGTCCTTGCCCGTCATGCTTCTGGGGTCCGGTGTCCCCGTAGTTGGCGTTGGGTACCTGAACTTGTCAATGTAGAACCATGGGGAGAAGTATCTCCCCGATGTGCTGAAGTGCTTGCCAACCTTCGTTGAAGCCATATCCTGCCGAAAATTCCTTCCTTATGACCGCAAAAAAGAAAGTATCTTCCACAAACAAAAGCAAAACAACTAAGGCCAAGGCTGCTCCTGCCAAAGCGGTTGCCAAGAAAGCAGTTAAAAAAGCAACACCTGCCCAAAAGAAGACCGTCAATTCACCGGTTAAAAAAACTGCTGTAGCCAAAAAAGTTGCGGTTTCTAAAGCGAGAAAACCCGCAAAAGCAAAAAAGCCTTCTTCCTCTAAAGCGGTTGCCAAGTCCCCGGTAAAGAAAACAACCAAAACTGCATCCACTAATCCAGCTAAAGTGAAGGGCAAAGCGACCCCCAAAAAAGGCTCAGTTAAAAAGGCTCCTGTTCAGAAGGAGGAGTCCAACACTATCAGTAAGGTTAAGGAAATTGTCAGTAAATCGATAAAGAAGACCCTTAAAGAAGACAGCAAGGCAGAGAGTCATTCTTTCTCCTTTGATGATGTTATTGGATTTTTAAAATCGAAAAAGAAAGAGAAGCCCAAAAAGCAAGCTAAGCAAAAACCTGATAGTACCAAGGTTACTAAAGTTCAAAAGACAAAGGAGGCAAAGACAGCTAAGTTAAAGAAACTTACCACCGCTTCGATTGATGATATTCTAGGTTTTGGAGCTCCAGTCGTTGGGGTTAGCCGACCAGTGCGGGATGAATCAAAAGTGCCCAAGCAATGGCTTCCCTATTACAATGCTTTGATGTCTTTGAGAACCGCACTCAAAGGTTCTTTGGGCGAAAGGTCGAGTGAAACAATCGGTGCTTCCGCTCGTGAGTCCGGAGAGTTATCGATTAATTCAAGCGATGCTGGTACCGAAACCTTTGACCGTGACCTTGCTCTTTCGATGGTTGCCAATGATCAGGAAGCCTTGGAGGAAATTGAGGATGCCATTGACCGGATATTTGCAGGCACCTATGGTGTATGTTTAGAGACTAAAAAACCCATCAATAAAAACCGGCTCAAGGCAGTTCCCTTTACCCGTTTTTCGGTGGAGGGACAAAATCAGTTTGAGCGTGGGAAAATTAAGGAAAGGGACTTAGGTGCCGGTTCTTTTGCCACCTTGGCAGATTCGACCATGGGTGAAGAGGACTGAGCCTCTCTCCTTTTTTTAGCTTACTCTTTTTCTGTTTTGGCCAGATATTTTAGGTTGTGGATTGTTTTGGTTGGGGTATTGGCCCTCGATCAGTGGACCAAGACATGGGTGGTAAATCATGCGGTTGAATTACGAAGAAATCCAATAGTTGTGGTTGATGGATTGGACGGTCCACAAGCCTTGCTTGAATTTACCTATGTTACCAATCCCGGTGCAGCATGGAGTCTATTCTCCGACTATCCTGGAGCTCTCACTCTGTTAGCTATTCTTGCCCTTGTTTGTATTTTCTTTTTTCGTAAACATCTGGAGCTTTTCCGACACTCGCTACAGTTTGTATTTGGTTCAATTTGTGGAGGGATTCTTGGTAACCTGGGTGATCGATTATTTCGCCAACCAGCAGAAGTTGTGGACTTTATCGATGTATTTCTGCCTTTGATAGAATATGACTACCCAATTTTTAACATCGCAGACTCGGCGATTTTTATTGGGGCTATTTTCTATTTGTTTATCGGGCTGAAGGATTCGAAAAGTAAAGGTAGTTCTCAGAATATTGCTGAGCAGAAAATATCCTCTTAATGATAAAAGAGGGGAATGAGTCTACCTCAATCCATTCATTCAATATTCATTACTTGTTCACGAATCTTTTCAATTTCCACTTTAGCATCAATCACAAGGCTGGAAACATTGGACTGCACAGACTTTGAACCAAGGGTATTAAATTCCCGTCCCATTTCCTGCACAATAAATTCCAACTTTCGCCCGATTGGCTTGGTATGGTTTAACCCAGATTCAAATTGTTCAAGGTGACTGTGGATTCGAGTGATTTCCTCGGAAATATCTGACTTTTCTGAAAATACAGTAAATTCCCGACGGACCGCCTCATTTTCACAATCAATTTCCAGACCACTTTCCGATAATCTCTGAAGTAATTTATCTCTCCATGCACTTGCGATTCCCTTGGATTGCTGCTCGATTTGATAAACGAAATCCCGTAGGGTTTTGCACCGAATAACCAAGTCTTTTGATAGCGAGAGACCTTCCTTTTTTCTCATGGTAATCATCTCACTAAGGGCAAGTTCTGTCGAATGAACCAAAATTTCTTCGATATTCTCCAAAGGGGGCAATATTACTTCGCGAGGGGAGGATGAGACAATCCTTTGAATAAGATCAATTGTAGGAGCGTAGGGCACCTCGCCGAGTTCGCACAGTTTTTTTAAAACTTCCAAATGATCGTTTACCTTATGGAACTGATCGCCAGAAGATTCCAAGGTGAGAGCACTTGGTGGATGGATAAGAATCGACAGTCTAATCCTGCCTCTATCCGCACGGGTTCGTATGATTTCTTGCCCCTTTTTTTCAAAGAATTGCCATTCTTTGGGGCCGTGAAGTAAGAACTCAAATCCTTTCTTGTTGACGGATGAAATCTCGATGACCCCTGTATGATTGGGCAGTCGAATTTCTGCCCGCCCATATCCTGTCATACTTTTCATATTTGGGGTGTCTGAGGCAAACCACTAACCCCCATGAGTCGTGCTGCTTCCATGGCATCTTTGTCTCCTCTCCCGCTAAGGTTTACGCAAAGCAATTGGTCCTTATTCATTTCTTTTGCCCGTTTAAATGCATGAGCAAGACCGTGGGAAGTTTCCAGTGCGGGAAGAATACCTTCGGTTGAGGATAATCTTTGGAAAGCTTCGAGGGCAGCCCCGTCACCAGCATGAGCAAATTCGATTCTGTCAAGGTCCCGGTAATACGCATGCTCCGGTCCAATCGCAGCATAGTCCAGACCGGCAGAAACTGAGTGGGTCGGATTGATTTGCCCTTCTGAATTTTGCAGGATCCAGGTTTTACAACCCTGTAAAACGCCTAGTTTTCCACCTTCAAAACGGGCCGCATGATCACCCTCGTTGAGTGATTTCCCTCCTGCTTCAACTCCGGTCAGCCGAACACTGGGTTCCTCAAGAAAATCAAAAAAGAAACCAATTGCATTACTACCTCCACCCACACAGGCAATCATTTCATCGGGCAACCGACCCTCTAATTCAAGGAACTGTCTTTTAGTTTCTTCACTGATTACCCGGTGGAAATCACGCACCATCCCTGGGTAAGGGTGTGCTCCGAGGGCGGATCCAAGGATGTAGTGGGTGGACCGTACATTGGTAACCCAATCTCTCATGGCTTCATTAATGGCCTCTTTAAGGGTTTTGCTGCCTGCTTCCACACCATGTACTTCAGCTCCACTGAGACGCATCCGAAAAACATTAAGTGCTTGTCTGCGCATATCCTCGGCACCCATGTAGATTTTGCACTCCAAACCAAATTTTGCACAAACTGACGCCGTGGCAATACCGTGTTGGCCTGCGCCAGTCTCTGCAATAATACGCTTTTTTCCCATTCTTTTCGCAAGAAGAGCCTGTCCGAGTGCGTTATTGATTTTATGAGCACCCGTATGCAGGAGGTCCTCCCGTTTTAAGTAGATTTTTGCACCACCAATTTCTTTGGTCAGGCGTTCTGCGAAGTACAATTCGGTAGGTCGACCGGCAAATTCTTTAAGCAATCGGTTTAATTCTTCTTGAAAAGACGGGTCTGATTTGGCTTCGAGATAAGAATCATTTAATTCCTTAAGCGGATGGTAGAGGGTTTCAGGTACATAGCTTCCCCCGTATGGACCAAATCGCCCCTTTTCATCGGGCAAAGAAAAACGGTCAGGCATGGACTTAGGCAGGGGGAGGTCTGGAGATTCAACTGACATAATATAGTAATCAGTTTAGTCAGCTATTTGCTTGCGACAACCCAAGAAGTTACCCAAAACAAGGCAATCGATCTTTATGGCTGATTCTTCCTCATTACCAACCATTATTGTACCTGCCAGATTGGCATCCTCACGTTTTCCCCGGAAATTACTGGCTGATGCAGGCGGGGTACCTTTAATCCTAAGAACGGCAATGCGCTTGGCCGAACAGGTGCCGGAGTATGAATTAATCTTTGCTGTTGATGGGAAGGAATTAGCCAAGCCATTGCAGCAAAATGGATTTTACTGTATTTTTTCTGACCCTGAGTTGCCCTCAGGTACTGATCGTATTGCATTTGCTAACCAGACTTTGCAACGGGAGGAGGTTTTAAATGTGCAAGCTGATGAACCCATGGTCACAAGAGACCACATAACAGCTTTGACTAGAGGATTAAGAAAAAAAGGGGCTGATCTGGCCACCTTAGCTACCCCCTTTTACAAATCCAAAGACTTTAAAGACCCCAATCAGGTAAAGGTGGTGATTGACCGCGATGGATTTGCCCTGTTTTTTTCACGCAGCCCCGTGCCCTATGATCGTGACAGCCAAAGAGATATACCGCAAGCTGCTTTCAAGCATCTTGGGTTATATGGGTATCGCCGAACATTTTTGAATGAATTTATCAAATTACCCCATGGGGTCTTGGAAAATCTGGAAAAACTTGAGCAGTTACGTGCTTTAGAAAATGGAAAGCGAATTTCTGTAGAGGTTGTCGATCAAGGAACAATTGGGGTGGATACGGAAGAGGATCTTGCTTTGTTATCATTCCAATAAGGGCCTGAAAGGTTATGGTCTCATCCAAGATAATTCACCGCTATGTCCTTCGGGAAATTTTGGCTTCCACCATTTTATGCACATTTATCCTTACCATCATTCTTTTGTATGGAAACCTATCCAAGCATGATGAGGATTTGTTCCGTGCACTTTCCGTTTCCCCGTTGATTTTTCTTGAACTCATATCCCTGATGTTGCCCTTTGCTCTATCCCTTGGGTTGCCTTTTGGTTTTTCTTTGGGTGTGATATTTTGTGTGGGTAGGTGGTCAGCAGACCGTGAGGTTCTGGCCATGCAATCGCTGGGTATGAGACGGGTTTCCTGGACAAATCCTATTTTAATATCTTCCTTGGTCGTTTCTTTAATAGGAATTTTTGCTTCTTTGCATTGGTCTCCCATTGCCCGTGGTGCCTTTGAGCACAGGATCAGGGAGATTGCATGGCATGACTTTCAAAACTGGATTGATAGCGGTCGGGAAATTGGGTTTAAGATTGACCAGAAAGAAGGAAAAAATCTCATCGGAGGTCTCGACACCGGATTGCATGAAAAATTAGAAAAAGCTTCTCTCTTAATTGGCCATGGCGACACAAATGAGTGGAGGAATGTTCGAATTTTGTTGTGGGGGAAGGATCGCGATTTGCTCGCAATTATGCATGCAAAAAGATCAACTGTGGTGAAAGACCGAGAAGCTGGGGCAATTGAACTTTTTCTTTACGATGTGGATTATGAATCTTTTGAGAAAAGGAATGAAAAAGGTAGTCAAAAGTCCAACTTTGTGTCTTTTCAAAAATGGAAAAAACCGATGAAGTTTATTATTGATTCACCAAGTATTGAGAAAGATATCAAGAGGTTGCCCCTGCTGGCATTCCTAAAAAAGATAAACGATAGTAGTTTAGATGAAAAAAGCTACATTCGTGGGCTTAATCATTTTAATAAATACGCATCGATCGGATGTTCACCTATTTCACTTTGTCCCTTGCTTATATTTGTAGCAATTCGAAGAGGACGGAGGGAAACCTATGCCAATCTATTTATTGGAGTTTTGATATGTCTTCTTTATTTCACTTTGGGCACAGGTCTGGGCGAAGTGATCGGAGCCCATGGTTATGGTTGGTGGTTGAGCAATCTTTTTGCAATTTTTACAGGATTTTTTGTATTAAAATGATAAGGGGCAATGATTTTGACGATTTATCCCTTTACTTCCTCAAAAAATATGAAGATTGTTGTATCATAAAAAGTAGTTTTGTTAATATTATCTAAGATAGTTAACACAATCCAGTCCCTGTTTATGAAAATCATTAAATTAAGCCCGTTATTCTACCCGATCTTTTTTCTCATCCCTGCTTTTCTTTATGCAAATGTAGGTGGTGCATCAGGGTCTAATATTTTCACCATTGCTGAAGGCAACTACTCTGATCCCACTTACAAGATCGTGAGTGCTGCTTCCCTTGGTGACCCTGTTTTTTCTGGCTCAGTATCTTCTTCTTCCAACTCGGATAAAAATATTACTTTCGCGACCGGCACCGACGAAAATAACAATACCACTTATCCCTTCTTTGCGGCTGGTTCTTTTAAGCCAGATGTTCAACTTCCAGAAGTAAATCTTTCAGTAACGGTGGGCTCGGGGGCTGTGTCTTCGATTACAGCACCCACTTATCGAAATATGTTTCAAGCCTCTGGAGTCGGGTTCACCAATGCTCCTGAAGTCATTATCTCGCCATCGGATGGTGGTGGCGACACGGCAACTGCGACTGCGAGCATTAATGCAGATGGTAAGGTAACAGGTTTTACCATCACAGCTGGAGGTACCGCCTATACAACAGCTCCTGATGTCACCATCGTGGGTGGTCCCCATTTTGCCCGTGTCGCGGATGAAACAAGTCAGTATTACGGAAGATGTTTTTTAATCACCAACAATAGCCGAACAAACCTGACTTTAGATATGTCCAACCTTGCTGACGGAGAAAGTACAAATGTTTCTACCTATTTCCCCGATGGAACATCTGTTGAGGTGATCCCTGCAGCTACACTTGGTACGATATTTGGAGCTTACTATGCACCCACAAATTGGGGGTCAGCAACGAGTTGGCGTGGAACTACCGGAAATACTGTGGACTGGGTGTATGTTTATGATCCTTCACTTGGTGGTTACACGAAGTATGTCCACATTGCAGGGAGCAACTTATACGGGTGGTATTCTCGAGACAAAAGATATGGTGTTAAATGTAATAATACCGTGGTTTATCCAGATGAAGCGTTTATTATTGCCCGCAGAAGCTCGAACACAGTTACCTTAGAATCAGCAATTAATTTCGACGATACCCCTACGCAAATTTATCTACCCGCTGAAAATAATTCATTTATTGCGAACAATCCATTTGGTATGGATCTACTTTTAACTGAGATTATACCTTCAACGGAGATTGCAGACAGTGGAAATGCAAAATTTCGCGCTGGAGATTCTTCTGATGATACAGATATGGATTCCATCACAGTTTTAGCGGGATCTACCTGGAAAAAGTATTGGTATAAATCCGGGGTCAATTCTGGGATTACTACCCTAATGAAGGCGGGGGCAAAAAACCCTGGCGGTGCTATTGCCGCGAGTGACTTGTTCATCGGTTCGGGTTCAGTCACTGCTTTAGCAAGCTGTACAAATGCAGCTGGCACATCACTAGTTACCAATTATAATGATGGAAATTATACTAAGATTTCCATTTCAGGGACGACTGCTAATCTTACTGGTTTCACTGTTACTTTATCTAACATTCAGGGCTACATGCTCAGTGATGATGGAGCAAATGAGTTAAATGCGACCACACTCCAGACTGTCGATACCAATGGAACTGGTTCTGTTGTTTACTCCAATATTTCTGGCAACTTTGAAGTTGTTGGAGGAGGTTCTGGTTACATTGTTGTAGAAAAGCAGCGTGATGTTAATTTCAAGAATGAAGGATCACCTGCTTGGAGTATCGGAAATGTAGGTGCAGGTTATGATACCTCCAGTTCCACAGCAACCTGGTATGCAATAGGAGGTGGAGGATCTGGAGGAAAGGGCACAGTTACTACCAATGGTTCGGGGCAGTATTCGAGCTTTGGTCTTACTGCGGGAGGATCTGGCTACACCTCAGCTCCGCAAATCATCATTTCCGGAGGTGGTTGGCGATATACTGATAGTTCCTCACAAGATGATGTTGTTGTTGGTTCGTCTGACGGTCTTATAATTTACCGGGATGCCAATAGCGGAGTTAAGACTTTTATTGAGGCAAATAATCCAACTGCCGAGTAATATAAGGGGTTGCGAATTAACATTATTACTCATTTTAGAGTAATTCTTTTATCCTTTTAAGAGTATTGTAAATCAAGGTCTGTTGACTACTTAGAATTAATTTCCACCCCTATATTTTGGTGAGATAGCTTACATTGGTGCGAGATAAATTAGAATAATTTCTGCAAAATTAGAGATTTTAATTCTCAGAAAGCCTGGGTTCAACCATCTCCTTAATACATACTTTTGGGATGAAGCAGTTTTTGCTTTATTCCAAACCAATGCTCTGGCAATGAGCTAAAGGTTTTACAAGTTGATGCTTATTATTTGCTCAGCCATTCTGAGTTGGCATAATCATAAATCACTAGGCGGGTAAAGTCTGAGCTTTCTAAATTAACGAAGTACCAACTACCAACAGATGAGGAATGCAGGTAGGGGTAGTGCTCTTTGGCTGTCCAAAACCAATCTTCCATCTTTTGTATCCATACCCAGATTGATTGGTCCCCTTTTTTCTTCATGTATATCCACCCCAATTTTTCGTGAAATAACCAGTCCTCATCTCCAACTTTCCAGAAATACCCAAACCATGGATTTCCCCACCAACCGTTATCCAGGGATGAAGAATCATCAAAAACGCCCACGCTTTGAAAATGTGCAACCACGCTGGTGTTTTCAAAGACACTGATTTGAGTGGTGGCATCATATGCGTTTGAGAATGTGGCCCCTTCCCAGTGCGAAAATTCAAATCCCTCCTTTGCATATGCCTGGATTGTTCGAACACCTCTAAAAAAACCAGATCCACTAGTTGTTCCTTGGCTGGTGTTATCCGAATAAACGCTAAGTAAATATAATTTATTTGAGTCTTCATTAGACGGAGGATTATCAGCATCCACCACAAAAACCGCAGTTAATTCTTTGTTGCCATCCAAAGCCAGTGATGTGGTGCTGGAATAGGCATCTTTGACTATTCCTACAGCATCCGAGCCATTAAAGTCCCAATGCGAAAATAAATACCCTTGTTTAGGCATGGCTAAAATAGCATGGTCGGGATTGTACTCAAATGAACCTCCTCCAAAAAGATAGGAAGCTGCTCCATCAGGTTCCGAAACCAAGCTTAAATTAACCAATCCTTCGGGAGCAAAATAAGCGGTCAGTTTGATATCATTGCCAAGAGAAAAAGACTGGCTTGCCCGATTGGGAGATCCTAGGCTTACGCCTGTAGCATCCCATTTGACAAAACGATACCCTTCCTCCGCGTAAGCAGAGACATTGATATCATCTCCATATGAAAAGTCATCCCGCAATAAAGATTCGGACACAGGGAAATCATTGAGTTGTGCATTGCCTCCCACGCTTGGACTAATTTTAAGATCAACTTCGTATTTTCTTTCAGTTACCACTGCAGTTAGGTTTAAATCGGCGAGCATTTCATGGGTGTAAATTGTCTCAGTTGATAGGACTATATCTTGGTTTGCTTCGTTCCGCCAATGGTCCAGTTTGTACCCGTTCGCCAATGAAATGTGAAATTCAACGACTTCTTCATCTTCGGCAGTTTCTCTACCCAGTATTCTACCACCAAAAATTCCATCTTGAGGTAAGCCAAATTCATCTTCCACAACAACTTGGTAGGAAATATTATATTCTTTCGATTTAAATAGCGCAGTTAGTTTAGCGTTTCCAAGGATCGTAAACTGAGCTGGGTTACTTGTATTTAAATAATTACTTGCCAGTGTGGCATTGGCATCAATTTTCCAGCCATGAAAAAGTTTTCCCGCACGAGGAATTGCTTCTATCTCAGCAATATTTCCATAATTATATGTGTTTTCAATCGAACTATATCCACCATAACCATCGGGTTCAAAAGATACAGTCAGGGTGTAATCCTTTGGTCTAAACTCTGCGTTGATAGCCGAATCTTTTTGGATGGTGAGTGATGTGCTTGGGGAAAATTCATTTTCTAAATGTTCACTGCCCACCCCAGTCCATTTATAAAATTCCCAGTGTTCATCTGGAGTAGCAAGTAGGCTAATTGTGTCTCCCCAGTAATAGGGGTATGTTGCATTCATTTCTGAGGAACCGCCTTCGTTTGCAGATAAATCGATTTGGTAATGATTCTTGCGTAATACGGCCTGAAAATTCCGGGAATATGTTATGACTGTGCTAAAGGCTTTCTGGGTGGTCACGATTTCTCCGCTATCGAGATCGACCCAGTATAGAAAAGTATAACCTGTAAAGGGGTTCAGTTCCAGAGCGACTGAGTCCCCATGGTAGATTACATCTGGTCTTGATACAGATGCTCCAATATCTCCCAAAATGGCTTGGTTGTTTTGGTCTAATGAAAGCAGTTGTATGTTTAGGTCTAGAACTATTTTGGAAAAGTTTGCCTGAGCTTTTGCATCGCCAAGGACTTTGAAATCCGCAGTTTGATTAAATCGGTCCTCGGGATTATCCAATGAAAGGTTTTCCAATAAACTCCATTCGTCAAATTGTTTGCCAATCAGGGGGGAAGCCGAAAGGGTGACATATTCTCCGTAAGTGGAAGTTTCAGTTGGTGCATTAAGGAGTCCGTAATCAGCAGGAGTTGCATTTACATCTATCCGGTACTCAACTTGTTTGAAAATAGCACGGACTTCAGTATTTTCCACGACGCTTAGGATTGTCTGCATAGCATCTGGGTTTTGAATATGGGAACTTCCTTCCCAATGTGAAAAATACCAGTGGTCGGATGGCGTTGCAGTTATGGAGATTTCGTCTCCCCAGAAATAAATATCCTGCTCCGTGTAATCCGTTGTCCCTTGGCCGCTTGAACTAACGGAAATTGTGTGTCTGGTGCGCTCAAAATTTGCTCGCAGTCCAAAGTGTTGTGTCACCCTATTTGAAAAGACAGGGTTGTTGGGATTGGGGAGTATGAAAGAATCTTCGACCGTTGAAATTTTAATGCGGTTTCCTGAATAATTACTTCCCGTGCCATGATAGTAGAGCATGCTTGGTGCATCCATAGGTACTTCAAAAGTTAGCACTCCCTCAGATGTTAAGTGTCCAGTAATTCCTGATAGATAGTAAGCATCCTGGTCGCTAGAATCAGCAGAAGTGGATATAAAGAATTCATCTGACGAACTCAAATTACAATCAAAGTGGTAGGTAAACCCTCTGGACAGGGAAAGTTCCGGGCTTTCATGATTATTTATAAACAGCCTTGTTTCAGATGAATGGATCGATGAATTATTTCTACTGATCTGAAAGGTGGTTTCTTTAATTAATTCCCAATTAACAAAGGTGAAGTTTTCATCAGCAGAAGCAGTGAGAATAAGGTTGGTTCCGTAGTTAATTTCATCGGTAAATCCAGAAATTGCTCCCTGACTTTGATTGTATTCAAGGGTTAAGTAATTGATTTTTGGCTGAAAGTGAGCCCAGATTTCGGAAGTCTCTACTAGTTCAGTATCAACAGAATACAAACTCCAATGTTGGGAAAATGCTTCACCTGTTTTGCTTTCCCAACCAATGAAGCTGTAACCGGTATTTGGTTGAGCCACTAATCTTTGAAACTGGGCTGAACTGAAGGAACTATTTTCGCCCGCAGAACCAGCATAGGGCGGGGTAGCGATTAATGAATACCCTATTTCGTTGCGCTCGGTAAAGTAAGCCCAAAATGAGTAATTTGCATCAAGAAAGGGAATGTTAAATGTGGAAGAATAAGAAAATCCTGTCTCTCCTAAAGTGTTTTCCCAATACATGTAGTTTAACATGTGGCTTTCCGCATCGAGAGGAACTGCACTTATAGTGACACTTGAGGTTGCATTATATTCGGTTTGGTTAAGTTGAGTAATTTCATTGTGTGTTCCACTAATCTGAAAACTTCCGTTTTCATCGGATAGGGCATTGATGGAGTAAACCTTGGGCACAAAGGAAGGTTGAATTTGAACATTAAATGATGGGATTCTCAGCTTGTTATTTGCTTCACCTGGGTCATGTACCAAGTGAGTATCTCCTCCGTTCCAACGATCAAAGAGATAGTGTTCCTGAGGCGTTGCATTGATATCCACAACAGTTTCAAATAGATACACCCCACCACCGCTCGCACTGCCTCCAATTTTAGTCTGATCGATGTTCAGTGAGTAGCTGTCCCTTTCAAATTTTGCACTTATATTTATGTCTTCCACTGGAATAAAGTCGATTTGGTCATCGAGTGGATTGAGATTCGGTTCTGAGTCCCGTAAACTGTCGGATTCCGGAAGACCAAACCATTGGGAGAATTTCCAGCCATTGATGGGAAGGGCATTGGCTCCAAATCTGGTGGCTGAGTCGATACCAATAATTTCTTGCGTTGCATCAGCTATGAAAAGAATTTCATTTTTGCTCAAATCAACCGTCCCCGAGCCTTCCGTGCTCGTGCCAATCAAATAGGACTCCAATACAAAATTCGGGGTAAAACTAAGATTTCGCAGTGGAAGAGATGTATGATCAATAGTTGTCTGGGATGCATTTGGGTCTAACAAATATTGAGTATCTCCAGACCAATGAGAAAAATCCCACCCCGGGTCTTCCATGGCAATTAATAAAGGACTGTCATAAACATTAAAGGAGGCAGGGGCAGTGGTTTCTCCTCCTTCTTGGTCCAATATTTCGATGTCATAATCAATAATAGAAAAGGAAGCATTGATTTCCATGCCACCTTCAATTCGTAAGCGGTTGTTAGGACTGGATGTATTATAGAGCAGTAAGGACTCTTGTGATGTATCTAGTAACCATCCATTAAATTCATATCCTTTTACCGGAGTGGCATTTAAATCATAGGAAGAAAAATGAAGAAAGTTGCCGGATTCCTCAGATTCTAGCAACACTTCGCCACCATTTCCAGAATTTACCACAATTTGGGTATCATCATATTCGGTAATTTTGAATTCTGCGGTGATATTTAAATCGCTGGACGGATAGAAATAAATAACAGAGGAGTACTGATCTACATGGGCAAGCGGATTGTATAGCTCAGAAATGCCAGGTAGTCCCCTCCAGTTTGAAAAACTCCAGCCGTCTTGGGCAATTGTCTCAAATACAATTTGGGTTTCGGAATCCACAGTGACCGACTGGAATGCAACCCCGTTGAATGATTCTCCACTCGATAAAATTATATCTACACTGCCATTACCCTCAGTATTCAGAGAAATTTGATAATTTTCAGGCACAAAATTGGCAATCAGGCTTAAATCCTCAGGAACTGAGTTATCTTCTAATACAATAAATGTTTCGGAAGCTAAATGATCTAATAAATATTCCGTATCTCCTGACCAATGCGTGAAGCGGTTTCCCTGAAAAGGGATAGCTTTAATCGATGGAGTATCTTGCATGGTGAAGTTTTCCGGTCCCAAAGTAGTTCCTTCACCAGAAGATGATAGATTTAGCTCATACTCGCTTAGGGTAAATGATGCGCGAAGAGAGAGTGGGCCTTCGATTAAGAATTTATTGTTTTTCTCCTGGGAACCGAATTCGAGTTGCTCAGTATCGCCCACCCATTGATCAAATTGATAACCTAAGCTAGCCGTGGCATTAAGCTCATAAGATGTAAAATGGGTAAAGCCTCCAGAGTCATCAGTTTGAAAAAGGATGTTTCCTCCCGCATCTGCAGTAATATTTATATCCGATTCATCATAATCATCTAATCGCAGGATTGCAGATACCGAAGCACTATCATGGGGATAAATTTTGCTAATATTTGCTTCAGTTTGTGCAAGATTTGGATTGGCTAGAATTCCAAGGGGGTCTTGCCAATAATCAAACACAAAGCCTTCTTGCACCTCGACCTCCACAGGAACTATGCTCAGAGCAGGGAATTGCCCAGAAGAAGAAAGGGAGCTGTACCCCTGGGTCGATTCGATATTCAACTGGTAGCTAATTTCAAAGAAACTGGCTGTTATGTTAACATCTGCAGTTGGGATAAAGCTCGTGTGGGCAAAATTTTGGTTTCCCAGCATTGATATGCCATCACTTGTAGTTATCCAACTGTTAAAACCAAAGTGTTTCTCAGGGATCGATCGCAAGAAATATTCGACCCCATGCTCGATGACTTGTGGTGTCGATCCATTGGTGTCTAGGAGTTCGTAAGATCCCCCTAACTCAGCCCCAATTAAAACATCGTATGTGTTGCGGGTGAAAACAGCGACCAAATCCAGATTTCCAGGAATGGAAATGGTCTCGATAGCATTCGAACTGAAATGTGTGCCATTATTTTCCCAGTGGCTGAAAGAATGACCGTAATCTGGAGAAGCAAAAATATCGACTGAGTCTCCAAAACTAAATGAACCCCCACCAGTAACTGAACCATTTCCATTAACTTCCAAATTTAAAAAATAAGGAACCAGGGCAAATTCTGCATAAATAGTTTGTGCACCGTCAACTGTCAGGGTGGTATTTTCAGTCCATGGGTCGGATAAACCACTGCCAATCCAGCCATTAAAATAAGAATGAGGACCAGGGGTTGCAGTTATGTTGATCTCTTGACCCCATGTATAGGATCCGTTGATATCGGAAATTGTACCGGAACCAGTTGAGTTTGCATAATTTGAAACCCCAATCGTGTAGGTTGGTGACAGGGATGTTTTAAAGGGATTGGCGGGGTCTTCAAAAATAGCCCCAGTTTTCCATGAAGAAGCAATATTTGATATTTTGAAATAATGATTAGATGGGATGCTCGACCCATTGGGGAAAGAGGGCCAGAGCCATTCCGCTCCGGTGACGGTGTTGTAGTTGGCACCACCTAATGTTGGCTTATCATAAAAGCGAATACAAACAGGAGTACCAGGGGGCGGAGTCGTGGCTGTTATTGTAAAACCTGGACTATCTTCGAACTCTTTGGGTTCTGTGGGGAAAACCACAATATAATCACGATTTTTGAGAAAATTAGTGGTGAAGATGAACATACCATCATTAAATCCATATCCAGAACTGGAATCACCAACATGAGTTTGGCGAGTGAGTGCAATCCATTGACCAGAAAATGGATCGCTGGTTGTTGCGCTGGTAAAATAACCAAGTTCCACTAAGTCTCCATCCCCATTCCCTTGCACTCCAGCACTTAGTGGGTTTCCGTTTGCATCTTTTAAAACCTCTGCAGAGCCGTCAATTGTTGTTGTGCCCCAAACAATGGTAATTTGCGGAGTGGCTGAAAGTGCGGATACCAGGGATAGTCCTGTGATGAAAAATAATAACTTAGGCCAAAGTGTTACCCCAAAAACAAAATTCAGGCACTGTTTAATTCGAAATAATGACTTGTTTTTCTTGTATATTTTTGTGTGGCATCGACCGCGACGGGTAGGCTGCGAAATTGAAGTGAAAAGGGGAGTTGCTTTGGTGGGTGGCCAGGTGGGTTTGTAACTAATTGATGCAAAGAGACTTAGTGCAAATCTTTTCAAAGAGCACAAATAGGTAATATAATGCATTAAAACCAAGCTACAATTCGATAGGGCCTTTATGTAATAATCTAAATCTTATGGCCATTGAATTGCAAGAAAATGTCTCCTAAATTTGAGTGTTAAAAATGTGATAATTTCAAAATCATTTCGTTATTCAAAAATAATTTGACTTTGAATGAACTATAAGTTCAGATTAAATGACCCTATAATTATGTTACGTAAAGTAAGATTAGCAAGTTTGCCCGTTTGCCTGATGTTGGTTGCCAGTGCACTTTCCGGTGTCAATACTTGGGAGTTCGATTGGAGTACTCACTTAGGTTTAAGTGCACCAAACACAGTTGGTGATACTGATCCTTCTAGTATCCAGCATTTGTACGAGTTGAATGCTGCTGGTTCAACCGAATCACTACTTACCACATCAAGTGCAGGGAATTCCTATGATGGTGATTTGATCGAGCTTGGCTTTTTTGACACGGATGGAACCATTGATGGTGGAAGCTACACTCCAAATGAGGATCATACTGATTTGTTCAAGGGGATTTGGACACCATTAACCTCCAAGACAAAAATCGGGAGAGACTGGAGTGGGACTACTGTTGATGCTGGTGAATTTTATTTTTACACAAAATTCCAGCTGGATGCAGGCAACGCTGGTAATGCCGTCAACAATTACTCGATTTCCAATCTAAGTAGCAATCAACTTGATAACGATAATTTAGGAGATTCGAGTAATCCCAACACACTGGAATACCGCTTAAATGGATTAACCGATGATACTTTGATCGGTATAAGATTTTACGATGCGACCTCTGCGACCAGTGGAAGCACACGATACAACACCATCATGAACGCTAACTGGGATTGGGTTGGCGGAGAAATGATGACACTTCACAAAACAGATGGAACAGGGCTGAATACTGACCTAGCCTTTGAATTTGATAATACCAGTGCAGATTCCGGTTCCAAAATTGGGACATCTGATGCTTCCATTAGTGGGCTGACCAACGGAGATTTTGTGGCTACCGTAACTTATTTCGATGGAAGTGAAACGATCAATGTGGGGGATAGCGGTGGTGGTATTGGTTCCTCGGTATTCAGCGGATTAAATGGCTCTGGGAAATTGTATGGTGGGCAGGATGGAAATGTTGTGACTATCCATTCCCAGTCAGGTAACACAGGTGCCAGTGCCTATGAATTTGACGGGGATTTTTACCGTGCGGCAACTGGTACTGATTCAACCGACCTTACCATTGTAAAATCCGGGACGGGAGATCAAATCCTCAGCGGTAACTTGAATCTTGCCGATTCTACTGATAATGGCTCTGCGAGCGGCGGACTTAAGATTGCTGCAGGTAAGTTAACACTAAAGCCCGGTAGTAATTCTCAGACTGTGGAATACTTAGAAGGTTCCGGGACTCTTGTGCTAGACAATACTGGTGCTTCGAACAATATTGTAACCCTTGGGTTTGCCAATAATACTGCATCTTCATTTTCAGGAAATGTCGAACTTGCTGGATCTGGTAGCGAGGCTAAAATTGGAGTTTCTTCGGGTAGTACTGACGCTGATTATAACAATGTTCAAACAATATCCGGAGTTGTTTCTGGCTCAGAAAAATTAGTTAAAGAAGGTGTTGGAGCTTTAAAATTGAGTGGTACCAATACTTTCGATAGTGATGTCGAAATAAATGGCGGTCGCATAATTGCTGCTAGTGCTCAGGCACTGGGTGATACTGGAAACACTATCGTCATCAACACTGGCAAACTTGAAGTTGCAAGTGGCACAACCCTTAACTCTGGTTATACTATTCAGGGAGACTCAGATGGAAGTGGTAGAAGTTTTGTTGGAGGTGATGGTACAATTGGAGGAAGTGTTACCATTGGTTCGGCCAACAACGAAATTGATGTTGTAGCACCTGGTGAGGGATTAAGCACATCCATAAATCACGACAAAAAACAAGCACCAAGAGGTCATGGAGGCGATTCTACCCTTGCCGTTGGTAATTTTACTGTGGGGACCTTGACATTTAATGATGGTGGTGTTTACGATTGGGAGATTGATAATTTCGGTGGAAGTGAAGGAACCAATTGGGACCTTTTGAATTTTACTACTCTTAACCTTACCGACAAGACCGACACCTTTACCATCAATGTATTGGGTCTGGACCCAACCACCGATCTTTCTGGTTCTCCTACTGGAGATAATCTTTGGACTCAAGGTGGTACTCAGTGGAAGTTTTTACAAGGTAGCACCATTAACTGGGGTGGTGGTTCGCAATGGAGTGATGCTGAAATTAAGTCCTATTTTGATGTTCGCTACGATGACATTGCATACCAGGAAAATATGTGGGGTGCGGATTGGTATGTATCTTACAACAGTGGTGCATTTTACCTTCAATTCTCTGCTGTTCCTGAACCCTCTACATACATGATGGTTACTGGATTATTGATGGTCCCTGGAATATCCTATGTCCGTAGATTGAGGAATAAAAAAGCAGAA
>MDSZ01040757.1_pt1 | contig 25476 bp, 21 predicted proteins | sample 811201 | NCBI WGS metagenome assembly MDSZ01 (sample SAMN05326647, study PRJNA326480) | marine metagenome | isolation source: seawater | place: Indian Ocean: North | collected 2010
ATCCATTCACCATCTCGCTCACCATTCTTATAAGAGCCTATCTGAGAAATTTGGCCGTTCTCATAATAATCTATCCATTCACCATCTCGCTCACCATTTTTATAGGAACCTATCTCAGAAATTTGGCCGTTTTCATAATAATCTATCCATTCACCATCTAGCTCACCATTCTTATATTTGCCTTGGGACTTAATTTTATCATAACCATAGCCAAAATAAGAAATATAATCACCCTCAAATCGCCCATTCTTTAAAGTACCCTCCTCTCTGATATCATTATAATTATTATATTTTAAAAATTTACCAGTCCATAATTCTCCATTTTTATATACTCTCTCATCTTTAATGTCACCATTTTTACTATATTCAATAATATTTTTATCATCGTTATTATATGAAGTTACTTTTTTTAATTTTCCATTAGAGTAATAGACTTCCTTTTTTATAAGTCTTACTTCTAAATTTGATTTTTGATAATATTCAATTATATCAACATTCCCTTCTTTATCAGTTATAACATTTGTAATTAAATTTTGAGAAACTAAGAAACTCAATGTGCTTATAATAATCAATCTAAATAAATTCATATTACTTCTCCCTTTAATTTTCTAGTATTATATTAATCAAAATCAGTATATCTAATATATCAACATACTGATCATTATTTAAATCTGCCTCGTATAGATTAAATGAATTATCCATGATCATATTAACAATCAATATAACATCTTGGATATTGACATCCTGATCTAAATTAATATCTCCAATTAAATAATCTATAAAATTATACTCTAAAGCTCCCCATAATTCCTCATAGTCATCATCATATCCAAGAGCCCAAATACCGATGCCTTGCAGATTATTTTCTTTAGCAAATTCATATTTATTAGATAAGCTTAAACTATCATCATACCAACATTGCCTCCACCCATTATCATAATATGCAATCCAATTAGAATTAGAAGAATCATGCCAATAATTTCCATATGATTCAGATAATGATTTTGCAGCAGCATAAGTTCGAGCAACTCCATACTCTATTGTTTCTGAATTTATTGTATTATCTACAACTCTCCAATCATATCCATAATAAGGAAGCCCTAATATCAGTTTATCTGATTGATTATTGGTCTTCTCAAGATAATCATTTACTGAATATTCTATATCATAGAAATAGCCACCTAAAGGAGCAACTGGCCCAGCATTAGCACTCCCACTATAAAAATAATTATACCCCATGATAAATAAGCCATCTGTGATTTCAGCCAATGATTCATAGTCCCAAGCACTTGACCAATCAACAGCAGGAGTCGCCATTGTAATTATAGGATCTTCTATTTCATTGTGAAATGCAAAGGACAATTCTTGCATAAATAAAACTAAATTCTCTCTTTGACTAGTTGGGAGAAGTTCAAAATCAATGTCAATGCCATCAGCACCAGCAATGAGTACTAAATCTAATAAATTATTAATAGCATTCTGTCTATTAAAATAACTACTGAGTAAGGTTGTTAATGGCTCCTGGCCAAATAGAGTTGCGCATAACTTTACTTTTACTCCATTTTGTTGAGCAAATTCAATAAAATATAAATCAGGCCAACTATAATCATTAATAACATCACCAAACTGATTTAATTCAGCAGAAAAAAAATTGATTTGAGTAAGTAGATTATAATCTAAATCAGGATATTCATCATATTCCCAATAAGGAAGGTACCCAATAACTTCATGAGTTAAAAAACTTCTATTATATTGATGTGAATCTAAATTTTTAGCCCTATTATCAACAGCCTCATAATTAACTTTAAAATTTTTAAATTTATCTAATTCTTTAACATGAAAAGGAGCCCAGTCTTGTGATATAATAAAAGTAACAAGAATTATCATTGCTGTTTTTATCATAATAATTATTCTCTTTCACTTAATTTTATTTCTTCCCAAATTTTATCCATAGTCTCTAAATCTGAATTTTCTATTGAGCTCCCATTTTTAGATAGTTGTTTTTCAATTTGATTAAATCTATTTATGAATTTATCAGTACTCTTCTTTAATGCATTCTCTGGATCAATATTATAAAATCTAGAAAGATTGACAACTGCAAACATCAAATCTCCAAGCTCCATTATAATTTCTTCTTTTTGGTTCTTATAGATAGCATCTTTAACCTCATCTAACTCTTCTTGAATTTTTGCAATGATTGGCTCAACTTCTTTCCAATCAAATCCAACACTAGCTGCTTTTTCTTGAATCCTTCTAGACCTTAATAATCCAGGTAAGCTCCTAGGAACACCTTCAAGAACGCTATCTCTTTTCTTTTCTTTCTTCTTAGATTTTTCCCAGCTTCCTTTTTGATTCCAACTTTGATCATTTGATTTTTTATTAAATACATGGGGATGTCTATGAATCAATTTATTATTAATAGAATCAATAGAATCAAAAATATTAAACTCTCCTTTTTCAGAAGAAAGCTCTGCTTGAAATAAAACATGTAATAAAAGATCTCCTAACTCTTCCTTTAATGCTTGACTATCATTTTCTTCAATAGCCTCAATAACTTCATAGGTTTCTTCGGTTAAATATGGAATAAGGGAAGAGTGGGTTTGCTCCCTATCCCAATCGCATCCACCCGGTGCACGAAGTTCTTTTAATATTTTGATTAATTTTAAAAATTTATCTGAGCTATCCATTGCTAAATTTGTTTTTTTGCCTCAACTGTTTTGATTCTATTATCAACAATTGTTTTAACTGTAAATGACCACTTTGAGAATTCAACAGATTCTTCTTTATCAGGAATTTTACCTAAACTGAAAAATATATATCCTCCAAGAGTATCGTAATCCCTATCTTCTGGAAATTCTATATCAAGCTCTTCTTCAATATCATAAATTCCAATTTTAGCATCTATTGTATAATTATTATCTGATCTCTTAATAAATAAATCATTTTCAATATCATAAGGATCTCTTATCTCGCCTAAAACTTCTTCCACAATATCTTCAACAGTGACCAGGCCTGCTGTCCCTCCCCATTCATCTACAACTATCGCAATCTGAGTTTTTTTATCTCTAAATTCTTCTAACATATCATCAATTGGCTTATTTTCCGGAATAAAGATAGCTTCCTTACAAAAATCAGAAATATTGATTTTTTCAGGTCTTGAACCAATTAAATATGGAAGGATATCCTTTGCATAAATTATACCTTTAATTTTATCAATATTTTCATCGTACATAGGAATCTTAGAATATTTTTTTTCTTTTATCAAATCCATCAAATCATCAATATTAGAATCCGATTTAATAGAAGCGATGTCAACTCTTGGAGTCATAATTTCTCTAACCATTTTATCATCAAACTCTAGTATAGATTGAATCATTTCTGACTCATCTTCTTTGATAGTCCCCTCTGCTTCACCTAACTCTGTTGCAATTTTTAATTCTTCTTCTGTATCAAAGACTTTCTCTTTTTTTATAAATGGAAATAATGTCATAATCAATCCTATAATAGAATTAATCAAAAATGAAAAAGGAGTTATAATAACTAAAAAGAATTTTAAAGGATAATAAGATGCTTTTGCAAATTGCAATGATTTCTTCATTGCTATCTTCTTCGGCAATATCTCTCCAAACAATAAAATAATTAACCCTACTATAATAACTTCTAAAATCCATAAATAGATAGATTCCTCAAATCCATACTTTTTAAAGATATCACTCGTTAAATATGTAGATATAACCGCAATTGATATATTAACTATCGTATTTGCACTTAATATAGATATCAGAAATAATTGTTCATCTTTTAAAATCCGTTTTAAATAAGATGGCATACTTTTTCTATGAACTTTCAAATTCATAAAAGCTGTCTCAGAGCCTGAAAAGAAAGCCGAAAATAATATTAGGAGCAATAATATTATAAAATCAGCAATCATAATAAATTAAAATCTGCAAAATGATTAATAAAAAAATCTTCCATTTTAGTCATCTCATCTTTTTTTTCTTTAGTATTATCTTCATATCCAATTAAATGAAGTGTACCATGGATTACAATTCTTTGCAATTCATTATTTATATTCGTTTTATACAAATCTGAATTTATTTTAATAGCATCAAAACTAATATATATTTCTCCATCTAAATCTTCATCTATTTCATTAAGATTAAAGGCAATAACATCTGTATATAAATCTTGATTGAAATATTCTTTTTTCATTTTTTTTAATTTTTCATCGTTAACAAATATTATAGATAGATTATATTTTTTATATCCTTTATAATCTAGAATTTCTGAGCATAGTGATTTTAAATTTTTTTCTATAATAGGAAAGGATGAATGTTCATAGAATATACTAATCTCATTCATTAGGCTGATATAATTTTAATATTTCTCGAGCAATAATAATACGCTGAATCTCGCTAGTTCCTTCTCCAATTTCAAGTATCTTAGCATCTCTGAAAAACCTTTCAACATCATATTCATGAATATATCCAAAACCACCTAGGACTTGAATGGCCTCTGTACAAATAGACATAGCCGATTCGCTTGCAAATAATTTTGCCATTGCAGCCTCTTTAATGACATCCATATTATTATCTTTTTTCCATGCCGCATGATATACTAAATGTTTAGCTGCTTCTATTTTTAGAGCCATATCAGACAATTTAAAACTAATACCTTGAAATTTATTAATTGGCTTTGAAAAAGCTTCTCTTTCAAAAGAATATTTAACAGCTCTTTCAAAAGCTCCTTGAGCTGTTCCCAAAGATAGAGCTCCTATAGTAATTCTCCCACCTGTCAAAGTTTGAAGAAACTGCTTAAATCCTTTTGATGGATTTCCTAGTAATGCTTTTTCTGAAACTTTCATATCCTCAAAATAAACACTCCTAGTATCTGAGCCTTTCCACCCCATTTTATTTTCAGGCTCACCAATTTTTAATCCTTTTGTATCTGAATCTATAATGAAGGCTCCAATACCTTTATCTTCTTTATTATCTTCTATTACAGCAGTAATAATAATAGTACCTGCCTTGCCAGCATTAGTGCAAAATACTTTTTGTCCATTAATAATATATTCATCATTATGTTTTATAGCTCTAGTTTGGGTATTTCCAGCATCACTTCCTGCCTCAGGCTCAGTCAAACCAAATGCCCCTAAAACTTCTCCTGAAGCCAACATAGGTAAATATTTTTTCTTCTGCTCATCATTTCCAAAAATTGCAATAGGTGCTGTACCTAAACTAGTATGAGCCATCATAGTCGCTGCTGTAGATGCACATTCTTTACCAATCTCCTCTATTGCAATAACTAAAGCTCTAGTATCCATCCCTGTTCCAGAATATTTTGGATCCCAAGGAATTCCCATTAAGCCTAATTCAGCCATTTTTTTAATATTATTTTCTGGAAATTTGGATTTTTTATCAATATCCTGACTAATTGGACGAACTTCATTAATGGCAAATTCTCTTACCATATCTCTTAACATTAGGTGTTCTTCTGTAAAGTATAATTTATCCATATACTACCATCTTATTAATGAAGCTCCCCAAGTAAATCCAGAACCAAAAGCTGCCATTAAAATAAGATCCCCATCTTTAATACGGCCATTTTGATGCGCTTCAGATAGTAGTATTGGAATTGTTGCAGATGTTGTATTTCCATATTTATGAATATTGTTAAATACTTGACTATCACTTAATCCTAGTTTTTTTTGAACCATATTATTTATTCTAATATTTGCTTGATGTGGAAGAAATAAATCAATATCACTTGGTTCAAGATTATTGTGTTCTAGGCACTCTAGTATAACTTCAGGAAATCTTTTAACAGCTTGTTTAAAGACCTCTCTACCATTCATTTTTAAATGATGACGACCTTCTTCTACCAACTCATTAGTTAACCTAGGATACATTTGGGCAGAAGGGGTCTCAATCCATAATTCTTTTGCATACTTCCCTTCAGAATGTAAATGGTGCGATAAAATTCCTTCTGATTCAGATGTAGGGCTAACGATAACAGCACCTGCCCCATCACCAAATAAAACTGCAACATCTCTACCTCTATTGCTATAATCAATTGTAGTTGATTGAACCTCAGAACAAACAAGTAAAACATTATCATAAGTTCCACTTTTTACAAACTGATCAGCAACTGAAAGGCCATATATAAAACCAGCACATTGAACTCTAATATCAAGAGCTCCTATTAATGGGAAACCCATTTTTTGCTGCAATAAACAGCCTGAGCCTGGTAAAAAATAATCTGGCATTGCTGTTGAAAATATAATTAAATCAATATCTTCCTTATTTAACTTTGCCATTTTCAAAGCATCTTCAACTGCGGGAATTGATAATTCTGCTGGTCCAATACCAGAATGTTTTGCACGCTCTACTACTCTTCTTTCTTTAATTCCACTTCTTTCAGTAATCCATTCATCTGAAGTGTCCATATAATTAGATAACTCTTCATTTTTCATTACTTTGTCTGGCAAATTATGACCAAGACCTGATATAAAAGATTCTCTTTTCATTTAGCTAATATTATGGACTTTTAAACTAATTTTATTATTATTTATTAAAATTGAATATTCAATGATTAATTTATTTTTACTTAATAATATTTCAAACTGATTTATCAGATTAAATCCAATTGCATTTAATTGAACTTTATCATGCTCCAATTTGAATTTTATTGAATTATTATTTAAGCCAAAAAGGGCTGGCTTTCCAATTAATTTGACATTTTTAGTTAAAAATCTAGGAGGAGTATTTTGATAACTATATGGTTTAAATTCATTTAAAAAATCTATCATTTCAGAATTTATATCACTAAAAGATATCTCTCCATCAATTGGCCAAGATTTATTTTTAATGCTAATTTTTTTATCTTTCATATACTCTAAGAATAAATCTTTAAACTTATTGATATTTTTTTCATCTATTAAAAAGCCTGCAGCCATAGGATGCCCACCTAAATTTAAAAACAGTTCTTTGTTTGAATTAATTAAAAATAAAATATCAATATTATCAACACTTCTACATGATCCTTTAAATTGAGATTCTTGCATTTTTGATATAATTACGCAAGGCACGTTAAATTGCATCGATAATCTATTGGCGATTGCTCCATTATAAGCACTATCGCAATCTGAAATAATAAATATACTTTTATTTTCTTTATAATTTTGAGAGTGTACTTGTCTAATAGAAGATTGAATTGCACTGCTAAATACTATTTTATTTTTATTGTATGTTGTTAAAATTTTATTAACATAATTATTAGCCTGAACAGGGTTATTCGTAGTTAACAACTTCACACTAATAGATGGATCTTCTAATTTGGTTGCCATATTAATAATCTGAATAATTTTATTAATATTAATTTCCATTTTATTTTTACTAATATTATTATTCAATAAGGATAAACCTAAATTATTTCCAGAAAGAATCTGCTTATAACCATAAAAAGAAATATATCTATTTTCATTTACAATAGCTACTTTATCAGATATAATCCCAATTACAGCGCAAGCCATAAGCTTATCAATAATATCTTGTTTTAAAGATAACTTTAGGTTAATTGCATGACATAATTTAAAGGCAACACCGCTACCTGAATATTCTTTAAATAAAAGTTTTTTATTTTCATCTAACCAAGGATTTATAATTGCATATGCATCAGGCTTATTAGCCCCAACTTTATGGTGATCTGTAATAACTACATCTATTGATTTTTTTTTCGCATAATCAACTTCCATATATGACCCCATACCTAGGTCGCATGTTATAATTAATTCACATCCAATGCTATGAGCAAAATCAATTGCTTTTTTTGACATAATATGCCCCTCAAGTGACCTATTTGGTATATATGAATGAACATTATATCCAATCTCATTTAGATAATTACATAAAACTGCACAAGCAGAAACACCATCAGCATCACAATCACCATGAATCAAAATAGGTTTTTTTGATGGATTTTTAATGATTTTATCAACAACTTTATCCATAGAATAAAATAAAAAAGGATCGTTCATCCACTCTTTAGGAGGGATTAGAAAATTCTCAATAGAGTCTACGCTATTTAATTGCCGGTTTGAAAAGAAGTCAGGAATATATTTTAAATATTTATCTATATTATTCATTGTTTTTTTATGGGTTGACTTATAAGCCGAATTCTGTACTATAAAATAGCGTTGATCATTCATCTTGGCATATCATTGCTAACATGCTCATGCGATTCACCCACCCTTAAATGCGGATCACATAGGGCTACTTAATCTTGCTCCAAGCGGGGTTTACAAATTATTCTTTTTCCAAAAAATAATAGTAGTCTCTTACACTACTGTTTCACCCTTACCTAAAAATAGGCGGTATACTTTCTGCTGCACTATCCATTCTTAATTAATAAGATCCTCATGTTATGAGGCGCTTCATCCTGCGGAGTTCGGACTTTCCTCTTTTAATAAAAAGCGATCAACCAGTCAACCCAGTATTAATTTATTCTTCGTAATATAATAAAATGTTACAGGAAGGACAATTCTTAAAATGTATATTTTGTTTTACCTCTGTCACCAATTGAGTTGGAAGAACAGTAAAACAACTGCCACAAGAATCAGATAATACAGAGACCATTCCATGCCCCTTAGCATCTAACATTTTATTATAGACCGCCAATATATTTGCATTTACTTTCTTTGTTATCTTTAAGCGCTGATTTTTCAATTTTTCATATTGATCTTTATAATCACTTATTGATTCATCTAGCATTGCATTATATTTATTTAATTTTTCTGTACACTCACTAAGGTTTGAATCATTTAATTTACTCTTTTCTTCAATTTCCGTCTTTTCAATTTCAATAGATTTAAGAGATTCATTGATTTGAAACAATTCGTCCTTAACTACATCAATTTCAGAATTTAAAGCATCATACTCTTTATTATTTTTAACTAAATATAATTGATCCTTATATTTTTCAAGCTTCTGATTATATATTTCTTTATCTGATGTAAGAGTGCTTTGATTTTTATTTCTCTCTTCTTCTTTACTAGAAAATAAAGCTTTATTTTCTTCAAGATTTTCTTTATCTACTTTCAGTTTTTTTATTCTATTTGGCAAATCTCCTTGTGATGATTCAATTTCTATAATATCCTCATCAATTTTAGCCAATAAAATAAAATCATTAATTTCTGCCATCTATATATCCTTTTAATAAAAAAAATGCACTCCTAGGAGTGCATTAAAATTGTCCATATCAACCAAAATAAGTCTTCGTTCTCATGATTTAAATTTATATTATTTTTTATTCTCAACAAAGTCTTTTGAATTTCATATTTTACTTATATGGAAAAGCCAGAATTAAACAGTTCAAAATTACAAAGTTTTATTGACAACCCTAAAAAAGGGCTATGGAAAATGACTATGCCTTTTTTAATAGGCTTAACTGTTAACTCTCTTTATATGCTAGTAGATACAATGTTTGTTGGAAAATTTGTATCTAATTCATCTGCAGCTCTTGATGCAATGGGTCTTATCTTTCCATTAATGTTTATTGTCATGGGGCTTACTTTTGGACTGGGTAGTGGAGCAACAACTTTAATAGCACAATTTATTGGCGCTAAAGATAAAAAAACAGCTGATAACATTGCATCTCACACCTTATTGATAGGTATAATATTTCCTGTTATCGTAATTACTTTAGTACTTACTCTAGGAGATAGCGTTATTCAACTATTTGACAATACAGATGAAGATACATTGAAATATGCCACGGAATATTTCAATATAATGGCTTTAGGTACAATATTTATGGTTCTTGCAATATTTTTTAGATCTATTTTATCTGGAGAAGGCGAAACTGTACTGCCTATGAAAATTCTTGGGTTTGGAACTATCTTGAATATAATTTTAGATCCTATCTTTATCATAGTCTTAGATCTTGAAGTTGCAGGTGCTGCTATAGCAACTGTTATAAGCAATGGAATGGTAGCATTGAGCTTTATGTATTTTTTAATTTTCAAGAAAGTTTCTTATGTCAGTATTTCATTCAAAAAGACTGTTTTTAAATTTGACTTTAAAATAATACAAAATCTTTTCAGGTTAGGAATTCCCGCATCACTTTCATTTGCTATTATGTCTGTAGGTATATTTGCAAATAATATTATTCTTAATAAAGCTGATGAAAATATAGCTGAAAAAGTAAATTGCTACCAATATTTAGAAAATCAGAAATGTAGAAGTAATTATGACTGTATGTGGACTGAAAAATCTCAAACTAAAAATACTGAAAAAAATGGAATATGTGATTACAGAAAAGGAGGTGTTATTGCTGGCTTTACTGCAGCATCAAGACTTGAAAATTTAATTATGATTCCAATTATTGCCCTATCTAGCAGCTTAGTTACAATGATTGGAATGTTCTATGGAGCCAATCGACATGATTTGATTCGAAGTACTATTAATTATGGTATGCGATGGGCAATTCAAATATCATTAATATTTGGAGCTATATTTTTTATTTTTTCTCCATTTCTATTATCAATATTTACAAATGATCAAAAAGTGATTTTAGAAGGAGTTAAATTTTTTAATATAGTTTCATTTTCATTACCATTTGTAGCAATTAGCATGATAACATGTAGGGCAATGCAAGGAATGAATAGGCCAAACCCTTTTTTATTCTTAACATTATTTCGAGTTATCTTATTTGCTATCCCAATGGCATGGATTGGAGTAGAGTACTTTGGCAAACAAACTGAATGGGTTTGGTGGTCCGTTCTATTATCATCTATTATATCAGCTCTAGCTGGACTCTACTGGATGAATAGAATTATGAATTATGATGAAAAACAATATAAAAAAATGGCCTAACCTATACTGATTGAAGTTACATTTATTTACATAATTAGTCTAAAATACTATATTAAATCAATTTAACTTATAGTAGAAAATTAAAATAATTTTCCTCCTCCTATAAAAAAGCCAGTGTTTACTGGCTTTTTTTTTACCTATTTAATAACTTTAAATACTTATGAATAAAAATAATCTCTTTATATGTATATGTTTTTCCTTCTTATTAAATCAAAATATTTACACAGGGTATATTATAGAAAATAATGATACTTTAGATGTGTTTTCATATCAAATCCCCTCGAATTACTCAAACCAACAAAATCATCCTTTGCTTGTTGCATTCCATCAATGGGGTGGTAGCCAAGACTCACCATATTATACTAATTTTGATGAAGAGGCAGAACTAAGAAATTGGATATTTCTATCTCCTTTTGGAGGTTCTTCAAATAACTATAATCACCAAGAAGCTCAGAGTTATGTTGAGAAAGCAATTATATACTTAACCGATAATTTCTCAATTGATAAAAATAGAATTTATATGGTAGGGGGTTCTATGGGTGGAGCTTCTGGCGCAATCTTTGCAAACAATCATCTAAATCCTAAAAAACCTATGGTTGCTGCAACAGCATCAGCTTCGGGGATACTTGACTGCGAGAGAAGGTATTATGAGATGGATGGAAATAACAGTATGATTGAGTGGTTTGGTGGCACACCTGAAGAAGTACCTTTTGAATATCATAGAAATAGCGCTGTTTATTTTGCAGATACGACACAAAGCATGCATTATAATTTACAATATACTCCTTTATATTTAGATTTTGGTATAACCGAACCTCATCGATATCATGCAGAGGATCTATATAATTTATTATTAAACTATAATCAAAATATGTGGATTGATATTGAACCAACTGGAAGCCATGGATACTCTGTTATAGATGAAGAACATGCATGTAACTGGTTAAGCCAATATGAATTAATAGATGACCCCGATATTATTAATGTAAATCTTGATGAGCCTTCAAGAGCCTACTGGATTGAAGCATATAATCAAATTGATACTAATAATTTTATAAGGGTCAATGCAAAACGAGAATATTGCAATGATCAATTTATATTTGAAGGTTACTGTATTGATTTTGAAAACTACTATAATTCAGATTCTTTAATATTCCATATTTTAAATGATAAATACGAAATATCTGATAATACTATATCTATTTTACTGGGGACATCAACTAATTTTAGCATAGATAATTTTCCTTCTAATATTGGATTTTCCGGAGATTTATTTTCTGGAGATAATATATTAGATATTGATGCGGATGGAATCCCAGGAATAGGACAAGAATGTTTTTTAGATAACTATAATATAGATGCTAATAATGTTATTTGGCTTAGAGGAACAGACATATGGGGTGGAGACTGTCCTTTATATAGTAGAAATATTATTACCTTTCAATTTTCCATAAGCGATATAAATTTAGATGAAACTTGGGATTTATTAGATATCATCATTCTAATGGAATATATAATCAATCAAGAATTTCCAGATAATACTCAAGTATGGAACGGAGATATTAATCAAGATCAGATTCTTGATATTTTAGATGTTATTTTAATTGTAAATATGGTATTAGAGAATTAATCTATTTTTTAATTTTTAATCGTTTTGCCATAATCCGATCAAGCGTTCTATCTGGCAAAATACCTGGGAGCGTAAATTCTTTAAATTTGTCTTTCGTATAAACATATCGTGTTTTAGGATGTGGATTCTCAATAATACTCTTAATAGCATTACCAATAATATCTGTATCTAGTGCATCATTTGCTTTACCAAAAACTTCTTTATAGAATGCTCTTAAAGATTCCTCATAATCTGTGCCAATAAAGGGATTCTTATCTATATCAGGAGCTTTACTCCATATTTCAGATTTAACTGGACCTGGCTCAATCAAAACCACATCAATATCATACATCATTAATTCACGTCTTAGAGAATCAGACATCCCTTCAAGTGCAAACTTTGATGCTGAATAGGGAGACATGTATGGATACGCCCTATGACCACTAACAGAACTAATCATAATAATTTTTCCAGTATTAGAAGAACCTTTATAAGCACCAAGAAGTTTTAAAAAATTTCGAGTAACAGATACAACACCTAATACATTAATCTCTAATTGTCTTCTAAAAGTATCCGTATCTAAATGTTTAAAAGGACCTCCTAACGCAACACCAGCATTATTTACTAAGCCTGCAAATTGATCAGATTCAGACATATCATTTTCTACAAAATTTGCAGCTTTAACAATCGCATCTTCATCTCTTACATCAAAAATTAATGGAATAAAATTATTTGGATGTTTTTTTAATAAAGGCTTTGCAGCCTCTTCCTTTCTAACGCTTCCATATACTCTATAACCCGCCTGACACAATATATCTGCACCAGAGAAACCAATCCCAGAACTAACGCCTGTTATAACAACTGACTTCATTTAAAACTTAAATTGAAAATTTACACCAAAATCTATTGAGGGGTCGTCCTCTGATTCAATAATATTATATTTTATAACTGGCGCTAAATCCATATAATCATATAATGGAAAATGAAACCCTAACAAGACGCAAGTCTCAGAATCATTTTCTGAATCAGCAGCAGTATTTTCATCATACATATCAGCTCTTAAGAACATATTGAATTTTGGGGTCAAACCAAAACTAAAATAAGTCGAAATAAGACTAGAGGTTTTTAGATCTCCATATGTCGATGAACTTGTAAAAGTATCATCGTTTCCAAATGAACCCCCATCATCTCCTATACCAATAGAGTAGCCATTACTATCAAAAGAATTAAGCATATTAACCTCGAGCCCACCCATAAACGTCTGCATGGTAAAGCCTCCAAATAAACTAACTACTGAATTCATTCCTTCAAAAATATTAGATGATAAATCAGAATAACCTGTTGCATCTTCATTATCAGTTAAAGTCCCTCCATCTGAATCAGATAAATATTCAGATTTAAAAGGCTCAAAACTTAATGCCAATCCAACATTAAAGGCCTTTCCAGATTGAATTGATCTTAAATTTGAGTCTCCATATAAAAATTGTAGTGAAATTTTCTGAAATTCATCAGCACCTATTTTTTTATAACCCTCTCCATTAGTAAGAAGCGTACTTAGCATGAATTTTTGAAGTTTTAACTTATAACCAAATCCTAAATCGGCACTTGATGAAAAACTATATTTATCCATTGCAGATTTACTAATATATCTATAGCCCCAAGTTTTCTCTTGGACGTTAAACATATTCATTCCAATAAGCCCTAAATAAAAAGATGAATTTTCTTTTGGAGTTATTGTTATTTGAGCTTTCTTTAAATAAGCTGACAGTCTCTCATCAGTATCATCTCCAGATGTATCTCTACCTACATCAAGTGTCATTTTAAATTTAGATATATCAGATAATTTTTGACCATAGTTTAGATAAGTCCTCTTAACATCAAACACCCCCTTATCATCTGAATACGTAAAATCAAAATATGTCAAACCAGATATTTTATTCAAGTTATCATTGGCATCACATTCCTCAATTTCTTCAGACTTAATTTCATCAGACTTAACTTCTTTAGGCTCAGCCTTAGCTTCAGCTTGAATCTCAGAATTAGAAGGTACGTCTTTTGTTTCTTCGATGCTGTCTTGCGATATTAAAAAGGTACTAACTAAAAAATAAATTATAATTTTTTTCATTATTTCTCCAATTTCTATACTAAAATTAAAAACTTTATAATTAAATTCGGAACTAAGTTTTGAATTAGTTGTAATAATAAATGTAAACCCATATTAATAACAAGGATAATATTTAGATGAATATATTTAAAAATTTAACTTTCATACTTATAATAGTTACCAATTTAATTGGAAGTTCACTAAGTGATGCTTTTATTAAAGTTGCAGAATTAGCTAACCCTGCCGTTGTTTCAATTGTAGGAAAGCAAGATATGGAGCAATCTTTTAACAACGACCCCTTCTATAGACACTTTCAAGACTTTTTTGAATTGCCTGAAAATTATGGAACTAGTCTTGGATCAGGCGTTATCATAGATGATTATAATGGATATATTTTAACTAACAACCATGTTATAAAAGAAGCAGATGAAATAACCATTACTTTGTATGATAAGAGAGAATATATTGCAGAGGTGATTGGAACAGACCAACTATCAGATTTAGCGCTTCTTAAAATTGATGCTAAAAATTTATCTGATGTTAAACTTGGGAATTCAGATATGCTAAAAGTTGGAGAATGGGTTGTTGCAATAGGCAATCCTTTTCAACAATCTCTAAGTAATACTGTGACAGCTGGAATTGTGAGCGCTAAAGGAAGGAGCGATATAATTTCTAATCGAAATATAGAAAATTTCATCCAACATGATGCTGCTATTAATCCTGGAAATTCTGGAGGAGCTTTGTTAAATCTAAATGGAGATTTGATTGGGATTAATACTGCTATTGCAACAGGAAATAGTTGGTCTCCTCAAAACGCTGGTATTGGTTTTGCAATCCCTATTAATCAAGCAAAAAGAGTTGTAGATGACTTACTAGAATTTGGTTCTGTGTCAAGAGGTTTTCTAGGAGTTTCAATGAGCCCCATAGATGATGTGATGGCTCGTGCACTTGGGATGAAAGACGTAAAAGGTGCATTAATTGTTGCAGTAGTTGATGATTCTCCTGCAGATATAGCAGGTCTGAAAGAACAAGATGTTATATTGAAGGTTGATGGAGATAGCGCTGATAATCCATCAAAGCTAAGATTATTAATATCATCAAAACATCCTGGAGATAAAGCTAAACTTTTAATACTAAGAAATCAGAAGCAGAAAAAAATAACGGTAACTCTTTCAGCAAGACCTGGTGAAGAAAATTTATCAAAAAAATCAGATGCAAATAATTTTGACACACTTGGCTTAATTGTTTCTGATTCAACAGGAAGCGTTAAAATAAAAAAAATTGATGCAGATTCAAATGCATACAAAAGAGGCCTGCGAAAAGACGATATTATTGATAAAATAAATACACATCTAATTACAGACTTAAATGATTATAATAAAGTTATTAGTGAAATAAAATCAGGTGATGTTATAATGGTGCGTAAAGTTCTTAAAGATGGAAGAACTCAATACATAGCTTTTGAAATTAATTAAAAAATATTTTTAAATATTTAATTAAGCGTGAAATATCTTCTTCATTATTATATGCTTGAATTGAAAATCTAAGAATTTGCATATCATTCCATTCTAATGTTGGAACTTCAATATTTTTAGATTTTAAATATTTATATAATTGCAAAACATTACAATCAGGAAGAATAATGCTAGACATCTGACCCAACCAACTTTCAGCATTACGGCACAATACTTTTTCATCAAATAGTTCTAAAACTTTATCTCTCGATTGTAGATTTGTTTTTTTACATCTTTTGGCAACTTTTTTCCAATTATTATTTTTTAAAAAATCAATAACAAAGGGGGTAATGAGATAAGGACTTATATCATTAGTTCCTTGCCATTGATTATGATCAAGAAACAGTGATTCTCCAGGAGAATCACTTTCCCAACCCCAGCTTATAACTAATGGTTTTAGCATTTCTTGAATATCTTTTTTAACATATAAAAATGAGCAGCCTTTTGGAGATAGCATCCATTTGTGGCAAGCACCCACATATATATCCGGATTAATTTTACTAATAGATAAATCAATATGACCTGGCACATGAGCTCCATCAATAATTGATATTATTCCTCTTTTTCTTGCTTCATCACAAATTTCTTTAACTGGAAATATTAAAGCTGTAGCACTTGTAATATGACTAATAAAAATAAATTTTGTTTTATCAGTTATTTTATTAAAAAATTGATCTAGAAAATCATCCTTTGAAACCAATGGAAGAGTAGGATCAAATTCTATATATTTAGCTGAATGATAATCACAAATAAATTTCCAAGTTTTTATTAGTGCCCCATATTCATGACTAGTAGTCAAGAATTGATCCCCCTTTTTAATAACTAGACTTTTTGCAATCATATTAATAGCAGTTGATGGATTAGGAAAGAAAACTAGATCAGAGCTATTACAATTAATATATTTTGACAAAGATTTTCTAGCATTCTTTAAATTTTCATCAATATTATTTGCCAAAAAATCAATGGGTTGCCTTTCAAGTTCTAATTGTAATTTAAAATACTGATCCATAATATCTTTAGGCGAGGCTCCAAATGAGCCGTGATTTAAATATGTCACTTTAGGATCTAATAAAAATAATTCTTTTAAATTATTATTCATTAATGCATGAATTAATAATCTGATCTAAATCATGTTCAGATAATTTTTGTTTTAAAAAGTCTTGATAGGATGCATTAATTTTCTGAGACTCAGATTCTAGGCAGACACAAAAATCATCATATGAAGTAGGCTCTATAGATAAATTCACAGGTCTTTGCTGCTTGCATCTATTTAAAAAATTATCAGTCTCAGAAACAGTCCACTTTTGATCACAAGAAACTATAAGCACTAAAAGAAGAAATGAAATTTTACTCATTATTATTTTTTATATGTACTGTTCTTTGAGGAAAAGGAATTTCTATATTTTCTTGATTGAACTTTTTATAAATCTCAGTATTAATTTGATCAGATACTCTACCCCTCATTTCTGGTTTTGCAATCCAAAAAAGTAGCTGAAAGTTTACAGAAGATTCTCCAAATGTTCTAAAACGAACACGTGGTGAGCTTGATTTACTAACACTATTATTACTATTGGCAATATCCATTAAAATATTTCTAACTTTATCTATATCACTACCATATGCAACTCCTACATTAATCCTTACTCGCTCTTCTTCATGAGGGCCTCCACTTTCATTAATGATTTTTGAGTTTGCTATAACAGAGTTTGGAATCGTTATTTCAATATCATCACGAGTTAATAATCGAGTACTTCTTAGACCAATATTAGTAACATAACCTCTTTCACCCGAATCAAGATTAATATAATCATTCTCTTTGTAAGGTGCATCTGCCATAATAAATATACCTGAAAAGAAATTAGCCAATGTATCTTTTGCAGCGAGACCAATAACAATACCAATAATTCCAGCTGAAGCTAGCCAACCAGTAACATCCCAACCCCAACCTTTAAAAATAAGAAAGACGCATAATAAGAAAATTGCTAACTTTCCAAGATTGTCAAAAAGAGGTAATGTTCTCTGTTGAAAAACATTATTTTTATTAGCTCTTTTTGAATACCAATTAATTAATTGTATAAACGCTTTAAAAATAGCTCTTCCCCATATAACAACAATAAATGTTAATAGAATAGATACTATATAATGACTATATTCAAATGGTGTTTTGTTAATCGCAATCATCCAGCCAATGAAAATCGAAGAATAAAAAATTGGTTGATGCAATATTTCAATTAATCTATCATCAAGCGTTGTTTTTGTTTTACCTGCAAAACTTTTCAATAAAATAGAAAAAATTAAATCAATAAATATTGCTGCAATGGGAGATAAAACAACAATTGAAATTGGCAACCAGCGATCATTAAATATAATATTTATAAAATCCATAATTAAATTCCTTTGTTGTCAAATAAATTAAATAATTTTACATACATATTCAATCAATCATTCCTATACATCCAATGCCATGGTTCATACATAATTCCATTTTTATTTCCTTCTGGGTAAGATAAATAAAAGCCATATTTATTTGCATTTTCCATAAGCCACTGAAACTCTTTTGTTTTATCAAAACTAGTCGATAATGAATACCAGCCCTTCTCTATAAAGTCAACAGCACGACCAGTATGATGCTCACTATATCCTGGCAACGTATTTTCTTTTAGAATATCTTTTAATTTTCTTCCCATGTTTAATTTGCGAATAATTATACCCTTCTGATAATCGAAGGATCTAAAAGCTGAAACAATTATAAATTCAATAGAATCCTTTTTTGCATCTTCTTTCATTTTTAAGAACGCAATAGCTGCCACTGAATCAAGAAGTAATTTTTTATTATTTAGACTGTTCCCTATATCAATAAGATTGCAAGACTCAAAATAAACTTCAGACTTGATGTAGTTATCAATAGAGAAATCCAATAAAGTTTCATTTATTTTATTTATATAAGCACTAGAGTCTATATCGCAATCTGAAATTATTATAGAGAAAGTAGTTAGTAATATGATTCTGAATAACATGTGAGTGAATTTATAAAGATAATTTTAAATCATTCAACATAAAAAGCAAAAGGCAGACAATTTGGAATAAAAATGTTTAGGAAGGCCATTTTAACTAAATTATCTGCCTTTTTTTGGAGGAGGCAAACTTAATTTTTAAATTAAAAAAAACTTTTATACAAAAAACATTAGCATTACAATTTAAATCAATTAAAAAATTAAATCAATTAAAATTTATTTTTTATAATTCATCTATCTATTGATAATATTTGAAACTTCGTTATATATAGCTTCATTTAATTTAAAAAAAATGATAATTTATGAGGATTCAATGCCGCGATGGTGGAATTGGTAGACACGCTGGTCTTAGGAACCAGTGCCTTCGGGCGTCAGGGTTCGAGTCCCTGTTGCGGCACTTTTATACCTTTTATTTTATGCTTTATTTAAAAATCACCATATTAATAACTTTCTCAAGCCTCATCTTTGGATTAAACTTAAAACTTCACGATTATGATAATCCATCAGCAACTCATATTTTAGATGCAGAAATTATTGATGATATATTAATTATAACTGGCATGATAGGAGGTATTGAATTTTATGATATATCTAACCCTGAAGTCTTAAACCACTTAACATCTCTAAACTTATCTGGCGGTGGCGGCGGTGGCGGCGGTGGCGCAAAACCTAATTGTGTTAAAGCATATGGTGATTATGCCTATGTAACAACAAAGAATGGGGTAGCTGTTTTAAATATTTCAAATCCGTCAAACCCTCAAAGCTTAGGCTATATATCAGGAACTTCAAATATGATTCTTGAAAATTTAGATATCTATAATAATATTCTAGCTATTGCAGCACATGAAGATGGTGTTTTATTTTATGATATATCTAACCCAACAACACCTGAGCCAATAACTATAATTGAAACAGAAAATGCATGGACAGTCTATATAGAAAATTCCACTATTTTTATTGGAGATGAATCTGAATTAACCATGTATTCATTAGATGATTTTAGCTATATACTAACATTAGATATGCCTAATAGCATAAAAGATATTGTAGGTGATGGATATGGAACTCTTTATGTAGCACTAGGAACAGATGGCGTGATAGCATTGAATCTTGGAACTGCTTTCACTCCCTCTGTTATAGATATATATAATACGACTGCTCTGGCAAATAGACTTGCTATTTTAGATGGTAAAATTGCTGTTTCTGATTGGGATGATGTGGAAATATTAGAATTAACTAATAATAATTCAATACTTGAAAAAGTAGGCTACAAAAACACAACACGTCGAACAATGGCAATTGCAACAAAAGATAATTATATATATTCTGCTGAATGGGCAAGTGTGCAGATTTTTGAATTTGGAGAAATACAAGAAGCTGATATTGATTTAAGCACTTATGAATTAAACTACCCTTTTGTAGAAGACGATGAATCATTTTCATTATCGCTAGATGTTACAAACAATGGAAATTCTATATTAATTATTGATGAAGCTTATGTCACAAACAATGAATTCTCTCCTTCTAATCTGACAAATCTAAATCCAGGAGAAACTCAAACAGTTGATATAATATATACAGCAGATGCATCTAATGCATCTGGAAGTTATAGAATATATTCCAACGATCCAGATGAATCTGAAATAGTATGTGAAACAAATGGAAATATTATTGGAGCAAATATAGGAGATTATGCGCCAGATTTTGAACTCGATATTGTTGCAAATGGAAGTGGGAGTTTCAAACTGTCAGATCATATAGGAGAAATAGTTGTCCTTGCATTCTTCGCTCCAAACTGACCAGTATGCAGTCCGGAGTTATCGGATTTTGAAACATCAATCTGGCAAGAGTTTGATCAAGAAGTTGTAGTACTAGGAATTATCAATACTGCAAATCAAAATCAACTTGAACAATTTATTGCAGAAAACAGTTTGACTTTCCCAATTATTTATGACCCGGGAAGCCCTGGAGGTGTACAGGGAGGAGATACTTATGATTTATACTATCTGCCCAATGATGGATCTCCTTATCCACGTGACTTTATAATAGACCAAAATGGAATAATACAATATGCAAATAATGAGATTGATACTGACTGGATGATTGCAATTATTGAAGACCTTTTAAGTGTCAATATTGTATTGGGAGATGTCAACTTTGATGGAATTATTAATGTTTTAGATATTGTTGGGCTTGTTAATATTGTATTAGGTGTCAATGCTTCACCTGAAGAACAAACACTGTATGCTGCAGACGTGAATCAAGATCAAGTAATTGATATACTTGATATTGTTTTGACAGTTAACAATGTTTTAAATCCGTAACTACAAATTACTTATACTATGCCCCTAATATAATATTTACAATTAAAACTACATCAATTACATCAATAATATTATCCTGATTTAAATCTGCTTCAATTACAAAATCTAATTCATTCAATATTAGATTAATCAATAAAATAACATCTTGAATATTTATAAGTTCATCTTGATTGACATCTCCATATGCAACATCGATGTTTTCATCAATGATAAAATCCCAAATCCCTCTTCCATAAGTCCCAAATCTTGCGGTATGGATTTCAGGTACATATTCAAGTGACCAATAAGTTTGATCAGGAGCTGACAAACCCATAATATTAATCCACTCATTTTGATTTTCAGTATAAGCGTATGGACCTAACTCTGTTGCTGCAAAAATAACTTCATCGGTTAAAGTGCCATCAATCTTAAATATCATAGTATTGGGAAGTCCTTCTGAAAAACTCTGAAAGCTTTGCCCATGATTATAACTAATAAAAACAGGATTACCAGAATAACCACTTCCACCTATTATGACCTTGCCTAATAATTGATTTGAAGGATAAATAGTTGAACCATAAAAGTAGTGTGATTCTGGACCACTAAACCCTGTAGATATATTCCAAGATTGTCCATAATCAATACTATGATAAAAAGATCCATTATATGTCATGACATACCAATGAGAAGGGTCTATGGGAGAATAAGCCATTGCTGTAATAGTATTATTAAAAGGGTATGGCATCTCTTCATGCACAATGCTGTTACCCGTTTTGGTTAATTTAATTAGATGATTCCCACCGTTAATACCTCCACCTGCGATATAAACTACATTTTCATCTTGCGGATCTTCCATGAGAGGAGGGAGCCATAAGTATCCTTCTCCTTGAAAATCCCAAGTTATTCCATTTGAATTAATTGCGGCATTTGGATAAAGCAATACAAAGCCTGGATATACAGACCATATACTTTCACCATCATTAGGGGAAACTAAATGACCATAATCTCCACTAATTACTTGCTCAAAATCATATATTCCATCTGAAATACTGCTTCGTCTCTGAAACCCTTGATCTTGACTTCCTGCATACACGGTATAAGGAGGATAATGAGCTGTATAGGTAGAATAATATTGACTAACACCTAAGCCTTGCTCTGATATATTAAGAACTTCATCCATTAATCCATCATATGATATATATAGACCTCCATCAGTTGATGCAAACACAAATTCATTATTATTGGGATCTAAAATAAATTGAATATCAGGAATATCTGCATGAAGATAAATAGTAGGATTATCATAATATTCCCACCATTCATTAACTTTTGACCAATTTTCACCTCTATCTAGTGATCTATATAAATCAATGCCTCCAATACATATTATATTTTTATTAATATTAGATGATTTAAAACTATTTCTAAAAAATGTATAAGATGGAAGCGTACCTAAACTTTCCCAATCTAAGCCTGCATTATCAGAAAAATATAATTGATCATCAATTTTTGCATACATAAAAATATTTCCATCTAATCCTCCCGTCAACAAATTATCACCAGTACCAGATGGAGTTATTTGAGATATTAGGATTGGCTGATCATTAAATAATCTATAAAGGCTACCTTCTTTGAGAAAAAATATATTCTCATCTCCATATTGATATGTCCACAAATCATAAGATCCATTGCTTTGCAAATCGTCTGAATATATTCTTTGAAAACTAACCCCTAAATCAATTGACTTATAAATGGCAATAGTGCTTCCACCATCCCACTCTTTAGCTAGGGCATATATAATCGTATTATCAGAATTTCCTTTTATAATAAATCTATAAAATTCCCCCCAATCAATAGGAGACTCTAAACCAGAAGCCTGATTAATAATAACACCTTCATCATCTGTATAAAAGAATCCATCTGATGAGCCAATTAATAATCGCCTAGTATCTAAAGTCTCTATTAACCTTACAATTTTAATATCATTAATCTGCATATAATCATTCAGCGAGGTCCAGTCTTCTCCATCAATTGTACCTTTCCAAATATTTCCACCAGATGAACCCAAATAAATTAAATCATTTTGAAAATCAACATCGATAGTATGAACGCGACCAGCAAGATTATTACTGCCTCTTTCTTGCCAAAAACCTTCAAGCTCACGATTCAAAAAAGTTTCTTTATTATTATTTTCCCAATAACCATTTTGATTGATATAATTTTCTCGAAATCTTGTATTCTCAAAAGCTCTATTTTTCCTGAACTCTGAATCCATTTTTTTCCAATCTAAGCCTGGTGCAGTCTTATGAATTAAATTAATATATTCTTTTCTTGATTTTTTAAATAACTTACGATCTTTCTTTTTTTGTGCAATTTCTATAGGGACAGGCCTATCTATATTATAATTTAAATGAGGTTTGTATTTAACAGATACAACATTTGACTCAACATGCTGACCTCTATATCTATGAAAAAATACAAAGGCTATAATTAAAATAGTAAAAATGAAATATTCATATTTAAGGTTTTTAAGTTTCATTGTTTTTTATCACCAAATTATTTATTTAATTTAAGACTCCTATGAATAAAAAAATTACTAGAAAAAAATTTTTAAAGAAAGCTTCCATACTAACTTTAGGTTTTGCAGGATTCAGTAATTATTTACTATCAAACTCTTTAGATAAAATAAATTCTACTTCATTGAATCTCATCAATGATTCTAATGGAATTTTAGATTTACCCTATGGATTTAATTACAAAGTTATTTCAAAATTTGGAAATCGAATGAATGATGGATTGCAAGTCCCTGATCATGCAGATGGAATGGGGTGTTTTAAAGTAGGTAAAAATAAAGTTGCTCTAATTAGAAATCATGAATTAGGACGTTTTGAGGAATTTGGTTTTGAAGTAGAATATAAAAAAAGTGCTTTTGCTAAAATTAATAATATAAATAAGTTCTATCCTCGAAATTTTATATATGATAATTGTAGAGATAACGTTGTCTGTTTTGGAGGAACAACAACAATTATATATAATACTAAAACATTAAAAGTTGAAAATGAATATTTAAGTTTAGCAGGTACGCTAATTAATTGCAGTGGAGGAGAAACTCCTTGGGGAACATGGATTAGCTGTGAAGAAACAATGGTAAAAAAGAATAAGTTTTTACTTAAAGACCATGGCTATAATTTCGAAGTTTCCCCTAATTTAAAAAGAATCACAACCACTCCTAATCCAATTAAACAAATGGGACGCTTTAGACATGAAGCTGTTGCATTTGATAAAAAATCAGGCGCTGTTTATCAAACTGAAGATAGAAAAGATGGAATGATATATAGATACCTTCCGAATAATACAACTAAGCTTTTAAAAGGAGGTGTTTTGCAAGCCCTTGCTTTTGAAGATCAGTTTGCTTTAGATACAAGAAATTGGAATGAAGATAAAGTTCTTCAAAATCAAACATATAATGTTAAATGGATAAATATAAAAAATGTCAAATCTCCTGATGATGACCTAAGATATCAGGGATTTAATAACGGTTGCGCACGTTTCGCAAGGCCTGAAGGGATGTGGGAAAATAATGGAGAGATATTTTTCACATGTACAACTGGAGGAAAGAAGGGGCTTGGACAAATATGGAAATATATACCTAGCCCTTATGAAGGGACTAACAATGAATCAAAAGAGCCATCTAAATTAGAATTATTTTTTGAATCTGATGACTCTAAGAGCCTTGATATGTGCGATAACATAACAGTATCTCCATGGGGAGATATTATTATATGTGAAGATGGAAGAGGTGTAGATTATTTGGTAGGCATTCGACCTAATGGAGAAAGCTATAAAATAGCAAAAAATGTATTAAATAATTCTGAACTTGCAGGGGCGTGCTTTTCTCCTGATGGGAAAACTTTATTTATAAATATATATAAGCCAACCATAACCCTTGCAATAACTGGACCTTGGGATCGTTTAAAAAGTTAAACTAATACCCCATATCCATCTGACCACCACCACGTTGCCCACCATCAAGTTTTTTCATTCTTTTTTTGTTTCTTTCA
>MDSZ01143626.1_pt1 | contig 25475 bp, 21 predicted proteins | sample 811201 | NCBI WGS metagenome assembly MDSZ01 (sample SAMN05326647, study PRJNA326480) | marine metagenome | isolation source: seawater | place: Indian Ocean: North | collected 2010
ATTTGAGTTCCAACTCCTGCACCATCTCCATTTACTAAATTAAATACACCATTAGGGAAACCAACTTCATCAATCATTTCTGCAAATAACATTCCAGAAAGAGGCGCTATTTCAGATGGTTTTAGTATCATTGTGCATCCAGTTGCAAATGCTGGCACAACCTTAAGGGCTATTTGGTTGATTGGCCAATTCCAAGGAGTAATTAAACCGCAAATTCCTATTGGTTCATAATAAATGTGGTTATTTGATTTTGGATCAAAATGTTCATCAAATTTAAACTCTTTAAGTCTTAAAATAAAATCTTCTATGTGCGCTTGCCCAGAACTAGTTTGAACATCTGTTGCCCAATCCATCGGTGCCCCCATTTCCAGTGAAATAACTTCCGCCATTTCTCCAAATCTTTTTTTATAAACTGCTAATAATTTTTCTAATAAATCCAACCTTTCTTCTTTGCTAGTTTCTTTCCAGGTTTCAAATGCAGTCTTCGCAGCTTTAACAGCATTATCTGTATCTCTTTTTGAACCTAATGAAATAATTGCACAAGGATCCTCATTACAAGGATTGATTACTTCAAAATCATTTTTTTCGTACGGGTCAACCCATTTTCCATTTATGTAAAATTTTTTTTTATCTAACATTAAATAATCTTAGCATATAAATTAAATTTCATAGCCTTTTTCTTCTGACTCATTATCTACAAGTTCGTCTGGAAAACCTTTAGCTCTAAAATCAATTTTATTTAAATCTTCCATTCTTTTGACAATCATAGAAGACCATGCTCTTGAACCATATTTTTTTTGTCCATCTTTAAATATTTCAACAATCATTGGCGAAATCTCCAAAGGAGCATTTAATTTTTTAGCCAAATCATCAAACAAACCGGTGTCTTTCAAAACAAGATCCATTGTAAAATTAATATTATAAGAACCATTTAAAATTACCTGGCTTTCTGTCTCATGAACAAATGAATTTCCAGAAGATACAGCTATTCCTTTATATACTTTAGCTAGATCTAAGTTTGATTTTTTTGCTACTGTCCATGCTTCTCCTAGTGCAACTAAATGTACTGAAGCTAAATAGTTTGTAATAACTTTCAGTACCGATGCACTTCCTAACCCACCAGTATGTAGAACTTTTCTACCCATAACTGTTAAAGCGGGCAATATTTTTTCAAATGATTCTCTTTCTCCTCCTACAAAGATAGCTATATTGCCTGTTGCTGCTCGATGACATCCTCCACTAACAGGTCCATCTAATGGTATGGCTTTTTTTTTAATAACTTTTTGACCTATTCTTTTTACTTCAGACTCATCAGTTGTACTCATTTCTAGCCAAATTTTATTTTCTGAAAGGCCACTTAATATTCCATTTTGACCTTCCATTACTTCAGAGCAAATTTTAGGAGAAGGAAGACAGGTAATGATTAAATCTACTTTTTCTGCTAGTTCCCTAGGTGATTTTGCTATAATTGCCCCTAGAGCTTTAAAATTATTTTGGAGTTTATTATCTAAATCTATAACTGTGAGATCAAATTTATTTCTTAATAAACTGCCTGCAAGTTTTCCTCCAACATTTCCTAAACCAATAAATCCTATTTTCATTTTATAACCTCGTCTTTATCTTTTTTTTTAAATACTATTAAAATTACCCCAATTATTATTATTGCTCCACCTACAAATAATTCTGAGGTAGGTTTTTCTCCAAGTAAAAAAATTGCAGCGAGCAAACCAGTTGGCGGAATACCCATCGTAACGATTGGAAGAACTTTATATAATGGATTATTTTTTAACACATAATAAAAACAACCATAAGTTACTGGCTGCATTATAAATCCAATATAAAAAGCTATAATCCAATGGTCAAAACTTGCTGAACTTAAATAATTAATTGTGTTACCGTCTATAATAAAAGATGCGCCGACTAATATAGGTCCCGAAAATAATGCCAACCAAGCAACTAAAGCAAGTGGATTTATTTTTTTACTTAATGGTTTTACCATTACTTGTCCCAAAGCCCATATTGCAGACCCTAATATTGTTAATCCTATTCCAAAAAATTTACCTTCTAGATTTGGAGAGCCTATTAAAATATAAACTCCTACAAATGCAATACAAATCCCTATTAACGCTCTAAGGGTAGGTTTTTCTCTAAGCATAAAATAAGCAAAGATAACTCCAAATGGAACTTCTGTTTGTACTAACAAAACAGCCGCAGAAGCATCTATATAATTCAAACCAGTATAAGTAATGCTATATTGTAATGTGTTTGCAACAAATGATGCTACAAATATTTTTTTTAAGTAGCCCACTGGTATCGGAAACCACCAAATTAAAATAGATGCAGCAAAGATAAATCTTAGTCCCATTAAAAGAATTGGAGGAAAAGATTCAAAGGCTGGTTTCGCAATAACAAATCCAAAACCCAAAAAGATTGGTACTAACGAGGCAACAATGGTATCTTTTAAATTCATCTAGTTAATTTTAATATTAATGATTATTAAAGAACTTATGATATATTCACTTTATAAACTATGAATTCAACAAAAATAGAACCAAAATTTTTAGGTAAATCAAACCCTAGAATTGGTTTAATTGCTCTAGCAAGTGATTTTATGATTGAAAAAGACTTTATCAATGTAATTAAAAATCAGGAAATAGATGTTTTTGTTAATCGTATCGAATGCTACAATCCGTTGACAAAAGAAAATTTGATTAAGATGTCTAATAAGGTCACCGAGGTAACAAAAGATATATTGCCAGATCAAGATTTAGATTGTGTTGTTTATGGATGTACATCTGGAACAATTGCGGCAGGATATAGTTCAATTAAAGAGAAAGTTAAAGCTGCCAAACCAATGGCTGAAGTTACTACTCCAAGTACAGCAGCAATTAAAGCTTTGAAAAAATTAAATGTAAAAAAAATATCTTTATTCACACCCTATAGCAAAAAATTAAATGATGATGTTTTAGAATATTTTAAAAGTGAAGGTTTTGAAATTACTTCAAACTCATATTTTGATATTGAGTCAGATTATGATATCGGGAAAGTTGATCAAAATTATTTGTACAATGTTTTGTCAAAAATAGATTTAAATGGAGCAGATGCTTTATTTGTTTCCTGCACAGCACTACCTGTTTTGGAAATTATAGATAAACTTGAAAAAAAATTAAATACTATTGTATTATCTAGCAATCAGGCTTTAATTTGGGATACGCTTGTAAAAATAAATCAAAATAATTCTATAGAGGGTTTTGGAAAATTATTCCAAAACAATTAAATGCTATTTTCAAAAGAAGAATATAAACAAAGATTAAAGAAAGTTCAAAAAATGATGCAAGAAAAGGGTATTGAACTATTAATATCTCATGACACAAACAACCTAAATTATTTGACAGGCTATGATGCTTGGTCTTTTTATTATGCACAATGTGCAATAGTTCATGTAAACGAAGAAGAACCTTTGTGCTTTGTAAGAGCACAAGATGCAGGAGGCGCATATATCAAATCTTATTTAAAAAATGAAAATATTATTGTTTATGACGAACACTATATTCATACATGGCCAAAGCATCCGTATGATTATTTAGTTGAGATAATAAAAAAAAGAAAGTGGGATAATCTGTCTATAGGTGTAGAAATGGATGCTCATTATTTTACTGCCTTTTGTTATGAAAAAATCAAACAAGGTTTACCCAATGCAAAAATTAAAGATTCAGATAGGTTGGTGAACTGGGCTAGGTTAATTAAGTCAGATGCTGAAATAGGATTTATGAAATCAGCTGCAAAAATTTCTGAGATTGGGATGAAAACAGCAATGGAAGTAATTAATCCAGGTGTTAGACAGTGTGATGCTGTGGGTGAAATACAAAAAGCTTTATTTTATGGAACGCCCGAGTTTGGTGGAGAATATTCTAGTATCGCCACCTTACTTCCAACTGGAAAAGGAACCTCAGCATCTCATCTAACAGCTACACAAGATAAATTTGTTGAGGGTGAAGCAACCATCATAGAATTATCTGGGGTATTTAAAAGATATCATGCACCGATGGCCAGAACAGTTTTACTTGGAAAACCAGATCAAACAAAAATAGATACAATGAAAAAAACTATTGAGGCTTTACAGGCCGGAATAGATGCTACAAAACCAGGCAATACAGCTAATGATGTTGCGGAGGCATTCTGGAAAGTTTTAGACAAATATGGAATTGAAAAAAAATCACGAACTGGATATTCCATAGGTATAGGGTATCCACCGGATTGGGGAGAACATACCTTAAATATTTACAAAGGTGATATGACAGTTTTAGCTCCTAATGTTTGTTTCCATATGATAGCTGTTATGCAATTTGGAGACTGGGGCGTAGAAGCATCAGAGGCAGTAAGAGTAACAGATAATGGATCAGAATTATTTTGTAATTTTCCAAAAGAGCTTCATATAAAGAGTTAATTAACTATTGAATATTTTGTTAACAAATGTTTTAAATCCCGCTCATGTCTAAAAACGCGGAATTCGTAAAATTTGATAAAGTAGATAAAAGCTATGATGGAAAAGTCTTAGTTGTAAAAGATCTAAACTTAAATATTTCAGAGGGTGAATTTATAACAATGCTAGGACCATCTGGCTCAGGCAAAACAACATGCCTTATGATGTTGGCAGGATTTGAGACTCCTACTAATGGTGAAATATATTTAGATGGTAATCCAATTTCAAATATTCCACCTCATAAAAGAGGAATAGGAATGGTATTCCAAAACTATGCTTTGTTTCCACATATGACTGTTTATGAAAATTTAGCTTTTCCTTTAAGAGTTAGAAAAATTGAAAAAGATGAGATTGATAAAAAAGTTGATAAAGCATTATCCATGGTTTCTCTTTCTGGTTTTGCAAACAGAATGCCTGGACAATTATCAGGAGGACAACAACAAAGAGTTGCTGTTGCCAGAGCGTTAGTTTTTGATCCAGCAGTTGTATTAATGGATGAGCCTTTAGGAGCATTAGACAAAAATTTAAGAGAAAGTATGCAGTATGAAATTAAACATATACATGAAAACATTGGCGTTACAGTAGTCTATGTAACACATGACCAAGGTGAAGCTTTAACAATGTCCAACAGAATAGCAGTATTTAATGACGGTAAAGTTCAACAACTTTCAAGTCCTGATATGTTATATGAAGAACCGGTAAATTCTTTTGTTGCAGAATTTATAGGTGAGAATAATACTTTTGCTGGAGAGGTTATTGATGTCTCAAATGGAGTTTGTAAAGTCAAACTATCAAAAGGAGAGATATTAGCTAATCCAATATCAATTAAATCTAAAGGAGAAAGAACTACAGTTTCAATAAGACCAGAGAGAGCTTTAATTAATCCCGAATCTAAAATGGATAATAATCATAAGGGAACGATAGAAGAAGTAATATATCACGGAGACCATACAAGAGTTAGACTAAATATTCTTGGCAACTCTGAATTTATTTTGAAAGTTCCAAACAGCTCCAAGAATTTAGATATTAAACTAGGTAATGAAATTGATATAGGTTGGAATAGTCAAGACGCCAGGGCTTTGGACCCAAAATAAAGAAACGTTCAATATATTCACGGTATATTTAGCTACAAGGTATAAATCACCTGTTGACTCTGAATACTCAATTTGTTGTAATTTATTTATATAAATTAATTTATATTAATCGTTTAAACGGAGGATAAATGAAAAAACTAAGTAAATTATTACTTACTCTTTCTTTTGCACTTTCAATAACTTCATCAGCATTTGCAGTAACTGTTGCATCATGGGGTGGAGCTTACACAGAGTCTCAAAAGTTAGGGTATGGTGATCCAACAGCTGCAAAGCTTGGAATAGAGATCAACTGGGTTGACTATTCTGGTGGATTATCAGAAATTAAAGCACAAAAAGAGGCAGGTGCAATAACTTGGGATATCATCGACTTATTCGCTTTTGACACTATCAATGGATGTGACGAAGGTTTGTTTGTTAAGTTTGATTTTGATAAAGACTTCCCAGCAGCACCAGATGGAACTCCTGCTAGTGAAGATTTCTTTACAGGAATGCCTAGCGAATGTGCTGTAGGAAACATTTTATATTCTTGGAATTATGCATTTGATACAAGAGCATTTAGTGGAAAAGAGCCTAAGACAATTAAAGACTTCTTTAACACTAAAAAATTTCCAGGAAAAAGAGCAATCTACAAAAGTGCTTTAACAAATTTAGAAATTGCTTTAGCTGCTGATGGCGTAAAAATGGGTAAAGGTGGAGAATTAATTTACCAAAAACTTGAAGCTGATGGTGGTATCGATAGAGCAATGGATAAAATTAAAAAACTTTGCACAGATCCTAATGGAGGATGTGTATTCTGGTCTGCAGGTGCTCAACCACCTGAGTTATTAGTTGCTGGAGAAGTTGTAATGGCAACAGGCTGGAATGGAAGATTCTTCAATGCTGAAATAGGAGAGGGTGCTCCAATTAAACAAGTTTGGGATGGTCAAGGTCTAGACTATGAATATTTCGCACTTGTTGCTGGTGGACCAGATGAAGCAAATGCTAAAAAAGCTTTAGCTATGATGACTAACACAGAAATGTTAGCAGGTAGCGCAAAGTATATTGCATATGCTCCATGGAGAAAATCATCTCTTGATGTAATCAAAGCTGGTGAGCCTTGGTATAAAGATGGTAAAACTGAAATGATGCCTCAAATGCCAACAGCTCCACAAAATACTAAAAATTACTTTTTAGTAGACCCATTCTTCTGGGCTGACAACAATACTGAGATCAGTGAGAAATGGGAAGCAATGAAAGCAGGTCTATAATTTAAGTTTTAAAGACTAAAATTTTATAATATATTTAGGGCGGTTAATATTAACCGCCCTTTTTTTTATATGAGCAGTGAAACACAAAAAATTTTAACAACTGACGGAATTCCTTTAGAAGTTAGTTTAAAAAAAGCTGAAAAAAAAAATAAAATAAGGGCATTCTTATTAGTTTGTCCTCTTTTATTGTTTCTAATAATTACATACATTTTTCCTATTGGTGAAATGTTTACAAGAAGCATAGATGACAAAATGATTACAAATATGCTTCCTAAAACTTTCAAAGCCATGGAGAATTGGGATGGTCAAGAATTACCCGAAGAGGAAGTATTTGTTGGGTTCTATGAAGATTTTAAAATTTTAGTTGAAAAAACAGAGCAGGGAAAATTGGCTCAAAGACTCAATAAGGAAAAGAATGGATTTAACTCGATCATAAAAAAATTACTAAGACAAGTTAAAAGAAAAAAGATTGATGAAACAGTAAGCATCAAAGAACAAATCATGAAGGTTCATAAAAGATGGAGAGATGTTGAGTATTGGAGAGCCATCAAACGAACCGCACCACCTTATACTGGTGCAAAATATTTAAAAGCTATGGATATGTATCTTGATCAAAATAATAAAATTACCCAAGTAGATGAAGATAGAAGAATCCATAGAATTCTGTGGCTAAGAACTTTAGAGGTCGCGTTTTTTGTAACATTATTCTGCTTTATTATGGGATATCCAATAGCCCATCTTTTAGCAACACTGCCAATGAAATACAGCAACCTTTTAATGATATGTGTTCTTTTACCTTTCTGGACATCATTACTGGTGAGAACAGCTAGTTGGATGATTTTATTACAGCAACAGGGAGTTGTTAATGATTTTTTTGTAATGATTGGTTTGGTCGCTGACGATAATAGACCAGAAATGATGTATAATAAAGTGGGAACTTATGTTGCCATGACACAAATATTACTGCCTTTCATGGTCCTTCCACTTTACAGTGTTATGAAGACAATTTCGCCTAGTCTAATGAGAGCTGGAAAATCTTTAGGAGGTACACCTTTTGTTGCTTTTTGGAAAGTTTATTTTCCTTTAACCATCCCAGGTATTGGGGCAGGATGTTTATTAGTTTTTATACTAGCAATTGGATATTACATCACACCAGCGTTAGTTGGCGGTGCATCAGGGACATTAATTAGTAACCAAATAGCGTTTCATATGAAAACAACACTAGATTGGAGTTTCGCATCAGCAATGGGTTTAATGTTGCTCACAGGTGTACTAGTCGTCTATTGGATTTATAATAAATTAGTTGGAGTTGATAATATTAAATTAGGATAATTATGGCATTACCAAGTTATACAGAAACACGTTACAGAATTTGGCACTATTTATATATTGCTATTTGCACGTTTGTGTTTATCTTTTTAATTGCTCCTTTATTTGTAATTTTTCCACTATCATTCAATGCTGAGGAATTTTTAGTTTTTTCTGAAGGAATGAAAAACTTAGATCCTGATGCTTTTTCTTTAAGGTGGTATAAGGACATGGTCTACGGAACAAAAAATCCATGGGGTCTTGCTGCAAAAAATAGTTTCATCATAGCTATCTTTGCCACAATAGGATCAATTATTTTAGGAACTCTTGCAGCCTTAGGTTTAAGCAGTCGACATATGCCCTACAAAGGTTTGATCATGGCAACATTAATTTCTCCAATGATTGTTCCATTAATAATTTCAGGGGTTGCAATATTCTTTTTTATGGCAAAAGTTGGTTTAGCAGCAACGCATACAGGTATTATTCTAGCGCATATTATTTTAGGAACACCTTTTGTTGTAATAACTGTCACAGCAACATTATCAGGTTTTGATCATAGTGTAACAAGGGCAGCAGCAAGTTTAGGAAGCAATCCTGTAAATACATTTATGAAAATAACTCTACCTTTAATACTGCCTGGAGTTATATCAGGTGGACTATTTGCATTTGTAACATCATTTGATGAAGTTGTGGTAGTTTTATTTCTTGCGGGTTTAGAAAATACAACAATTCCTATTCAAATGTGGACAGGTCTAAGAGAACAATTAAGCCCAACTATATTAGCTGTTGCAACATGTTTAATAATTTTATCAACGTTAATTTTAATTAGTGCTGAACTTCTTAGAAGAAGATCTGAAAGATTAAGAGGAATTAATAGATAAATTAAATATTCTCAATTATCGTAGCAATTCCCATTCCCAAACCGATACACTGAGTTGAAAGAGCGTATTTTTTATTTTCCCTTTTAAGCAATTCTGCTGCTTTACCAGTTATCCTTGCACCTGTAGCTCCCAAAGGATGGCCTAAAGCTAATGCGCCACCATCTATATTAACTTTTTTTTCATCAATATTTAGATCTTCAATACAAGCTAAAGATTGAGAAGCAAAAGCTTCATTTAACTCAACAATATCTATTTTATCTACAGTTAAATTTGCTCTCTGTAATGCCTTTTTAGATGCATTTATAGGCCCAAGCCCCATGTAATTAGGATCACATCCCTGAACAGCAGTTGATACAATTCTACCTAAAATTTCTAAATTATTTTCTTTTGCATAATTTTCTTCACAAATTAATGTTGCGGCAGCACCATCTGTGAGAGGAGAGGACGTTGCAGCTGTAACTGTTCCATTTTCATCAAAAGCTAATTTTAATGTGTTTAGCTTTTCCATGGTACTATTTGGTCTAATGTTTCCATCTTGGTCACAATTACCTATAGAAACAATCTCTTTTTTAAAGTTGCCTTTGGTTTGAGCATCATATGCTTTTTGATGACTCGAAATTGCAAAATCTTGTTGACGCTCTCTTGAAATATTATATTTTTTTGCAACATTTTCTGCAGTAATTCCCATAGAAAAATATACATTTGGATTATTGTCCTTAGTCTCTGGATAAGGCAAAGGGTCAAAACCTGTATTTACCCTTGTCATACTTTCAACTCCTCCACATATAAAAACTTTACCAGAGCCCATAGCTATTTTTCCAGCAGCAATGTGAATTGCTTCCATAGATGATCCACACCATCTATCTACGGTCATTCCAGAAGTTTTAACATCCATTTTAGTCAAGAATGTAACTAACTTTCCAATATTAAAACATTGCTCTCCTACTTGGAAAGCACAACCTACAATAATATCTTCAATATCATTTTTGTTTATATTTGATTTTGAAACTAAATTGTTGATTACATCAGCAAGTAGATTAACTGGTTTTGACTCAATAAGCCCACCTTTTCTAGCCATTGTAAAAGGTGATCTTGAATAACCTGCAATTACAGTTTTATACATAATTCAAACTTATATAGTTAATCTGGAAATGGTAAAGATGTTATAGTGCCATTTCTGAGTATATTATCTTTTATTTTAACCAAAACCTTTTGACCTTTTTCCAAATATTGTTTCTGTATCATGCAAAGACCTATATTTTTTTTTATTCTAGGTGAATAAATTCCTGATGTTATTTGACCAATTTTGTCATTTTTGCTTGATAAAACAGGAAGTGGTTTACCTATAGCTTTAATTGGATCACCATCGAATATTACTCCTCTGATAATTTGAGTAATCCCATTTTTTTTAATTTCATTAAGTGCTTTTTTACCAATGTGTTCATGTTCATCGTTGTTACAATAATCATCTAAGTTACATTCAAAAGGGTTGTTTTCAATTGTAAAATCATTTCCATATGACATTAAACCAGCTTCAATTCTATCTATCAAATTTGGACAACCTGGTGAAATATTAAATTCTTTACCAGCTTTCCAAATAATATCCCACAGTTTTTCTCCCATTTCTTCACCATCAAAATATTTTTCAAATCCTTTAAAATAAATTTCAAACCCATCTTGCTTGCTATAACCTGTTCTTGCAATAATTTGTTTTGTTCCTAAAAAATCGAAAACTCTAAAATTAAAAAATTTAATTTTTTTTATTTCTTCACCAAATATTGAAACAAGTAGATCTTGAGATTTTGGACCTTGAACGGCTAAAGGATAAACATCAGGTTCTTTAATTTTTACATTAAAGTTTGATCCTATAGCGATACCTTTTGCCCACAATAATACATCAGAGTCAGCTATTGAAAGCCAAAACATGTCGTCATCTAACTTTAAAAGTACTGGATCATTTATCATTCCAGCATTTTCATCTATAATTGGTATATAAAAGCACTTTCCTACTTCCATTGATTTAAGAGATCGTGGTGTCATTTTTTGAACTAATTTGAAGGCATCTGGCCCACTAATCTCTACTTGTCTTTGACAAGAGACATCCCATAATTGAACGTATTCATTAAGATGCCAATAATCTTCCTCAACAGTGTTTTGAAAACCTTTTGGTAACAACATATGATTTACTACAGTAAAATCAGAAACACCAAATTCTTCTACTTTATTTGTAAAAGGAGTACGTCTAATTCGTCTAGACATATTAAGCTTCGCATTTTTAGCTATGTTTCTTAATGAACTGCTCATAATTATTTAGACCACCACACAGAATAACCATTTGGAGAAATTATAATTGGCATGTGATATTTTTTTTTCTGGTTTTTCATATTAAATTTAATAACTATTTCTGAAACATTTCTTTGTTTAGAAAAATATTTAGCAGTTTTAAAAATAATCTCAAAATCTAGTTTTGTATCTTTTTTTGATAATGCAAACTCAGCAAAAAATCTTCCATTCTTATCTGTTATTGCCTCAATAAATTTTATCTTTTTTCCATTTCTAGTAATCTTATTAACTATAATTTTTACTCCAGATGCGTGAGTACCGTTTGTAGAATTTAGAAGGTGTGATGAAATTATTGCCATATTTACTCTATAGAAGATTTCTCTCTTTTTGATGCTACTGCAGCAACTATAGGACTTAACACTGGTTTTGCTTTTACATTAACACATGCGGTCTTACCACTATCAATAGCTCTTTTTAATGCTGGGCCAAGCTCCTCTCTTTTTGTAACAAGTTCACCATATCCTCCAAAACCCTCAAATATTTTATGAAATGGAATGTCTCTAAAATCCGTTGCTACTCTTTTTCCACTTTTAAATAAACGTTCTTGTTGTTGTCCAATCGAAGCTAAGCCTCCATTATTATCAATTACAACTACGATTGGTTTATTTTCAAAAAAAGCAGCCTCTATCGACATCCCTCCTGATAAAAAAGCACCATCACCGCTAATAAGAATAACATTTGAATTAGGGTTGTTGTTTTTAGCAGATAACGCAAAAGACACCCCTACACCTAACATACTAAAAGTGCCAGGATGTAAAATTCCACCCAATTTTTTTCCTTTTGCTCCTGCAATATTTATAGCAATTTCTGACCAAAAATGAGTATTACCTCCATCAATTACTAACCAATCTTTATCTTTCATTGCATCTTGAACATCTAAAGATAATTGAAGAGGATGTATTTTATCTCCATTTTTTTTCGACTTCTCAGCTTCAGATTTTAATTCTTCCAAGGATTTATTGACCCACTGATTTTTTTTATTTTTATTTTCCTCAAACCAACTATTTCCCAAATTCCATTTATTATTTTTATCTAAATTGCATAATGTATCTAAAAATACTCCTGGATCACACAGAAGATTAATATCTGCAGCACGATTAAATTCTATTTCCTCGTGTGAGCCATTTATGCAAATTAATTTTGTACTTTTTGGAAAGAATGGAGGATTTCCAAAATTCATTTGATTATCTAGTCTAGCTCCTATCATTAAAACTAGATCTGAATTAGTCAATGCAAATTCTGAGGGTGGATACTGATGAATATCAGCTAAACCCATGTAAGCATTTGCCTCCTCACCTAATAGTTTTTGATGATAGGGAATATTAAAAATTGGAATATTTAAAATATTACCTGCATTTTCTAATTTTTTTTCTGAATGTGACCACCATACCCCATGACCACCAATTAAAATTGGTTTTTTTGAATTTGAGGCAAGCTCTAGAATTTCTTTAAGTGAATTAGGATCAGGCCATGCCCTTGTTATTGGCTTTGCTTTATGTGAAAAAGGTCTTTCTTCAAGTCCCGCATCCTCTGGAAAGGAAGAAAACATTATATCTACTGGCAGACTCAAGTGAACAGCTCCTGGATAACCATTTGTTGCAATCCTATAAGCTTTATCAACAAATTCTCTTATTCTAGTACCATCAGTTATGCTTGCGCTAAATTTTGTCAAAGGGGCAGCAATAGAAACATCGTCTATTTCTTTAAACCCACCTGCGCCCTGTCTTTTTAAACTACTAGATCCAGTAATATAAATTATTGGAGTTCTTTCGCCCCAAGCTTCCATCATTGAGGGCACAGCATTTGCAAATCCTTCAGGTCCAACTAAGCAAACAGATGGTTTACGAGTAATTCTTGTATAACCATCAGCTAAATGTCCAGCAATTTGCTCGTGCGGGCAATTTGTAACATCTATTTGGCATTCCATAAAACCTTCAATAGCTGGATTACAAAAACCTCCAGATAAAGTAAAAACTTTATCGATACCTTTTTCTTTTAATGCTCTTGCTATTAATGCTCCACCTCTAATTTTGTTATCTGACATTTAATATTTAAATTCCCTTATAAACCTCTCAGCTATTATATCTGAAGATATATCTTTTATATCAGTTAAACCTACCAATCCCAAGGATGTACTCAATTCATCTTTGATAATATCTACAACTCTTCTAAGACCTTTTGCTCCATCTGCTCCTATACCGTACATTAATGGCCTCCCGACCATAGTAAAATCTGCACCTAAAGCCAAAGCTCTCACTATATCGCTCCCTCCGCGTATACCGCTGTCAAAAATTATAGGGAAATCTTTTCCAACAGCATTTCTAATTAATGGTAATGCTTCTATTGAAGTAGTAGCGCTTTCTAATTGTCTTCCACCATGATTAGATACTTGAATTGCATCTGCTCCCTCTGATTTAATTTTTATAGCATCGTCAGATGACATAACACCTTTAATAATCAACTTACCTTTCCATCTTTCCCTAATTCTTTTAAGTGTATTCCAATCAGTAGCTCCTCTGCTTTCACTTCTTACAAACTTATTTCCTTTTTTAGATGTCTCATAGTTCATTGGTTTAGGAATTCCTCCTAACAAAGTACTTATCGACCAAGTTGGATGTGTTGCAAAATCTAAGAATTGCTTTAAACCAATATTGAAAGGGACTGTAAAACCATTTCTATCATCTTTAGCTCTTCTAAATTGTATAGGAACGTCCACAGTTAATATTGCAACTTTATATCCTGTTTTCTCAGCTCTTTCCAATAACTCCATAACAAAATCTTCATCTTGAAAGTTATATAATTGTAGCCACACGTGTCCTTTGCTCAAATCATACATTTTTTCCAATGAAGTAGATGATGCCATTGAAACACACATGGGAATATTATTGTGTGAACTTTCATAAGCCAACATTTCATCAGCTTTTGGCCATGTTAGGTTACACATTCCCATTGGTGCAAAGCCAAAAGGTTGATTATATTCAAAATCTAAAATATTTTTTTTAATACTTCTTTTTTCTACATTCCTAAGAACTTTAGGCTGCAATCTAATTTGATCTAAAGCTATACTATTATTTTCATACAATTTTTCATCACCAGATGCGCCATCTACGAAATCAAACATTAATCTTGGGACACGTTTTCTAGCTAAATTTCTAGCTTCTTCAATACTATGAATTTTTTTACTTGGTAAAATGTTTTTCATATGACTAATTTATATACTCTTTTAGACTAATTTTATTATTTTTATCAATAAAATAAGCATCTTTATTTTTTCTTGATGAACAAACTTCCTTTACTCTTCCGTTTATAAATAATACAGCAACTCCATCATCAATAGCAATTCCAGAGGGTAATATATTGTTTTTTATATCAATTTTAAATTTGTCCATCCTCTTCTTTTCTGAAGAGTGAGGAGTACAGCTTCCTGAAATTAAATTGATACCTCTTAAGGTATTATAATCTGGCCCTATAGAATCTGTCAAAATCCAGTCAAACCAACATACAGCGCCAGCACTCACCCCAGATAAAATAATACCAGACTCATAAGCTTTAACAAAAATTTTTTTCAATTTTTTTTCTTCCCAAATTTTTAACATTTGATTTGTATTGCCTCCTCCAACGTAAACAATATCTTTTTCAAACAACCAGTTTGAAAATCCATTAGTATTTGAACATAATTCAAAATGAGATAATTCAAGATTATATTGTCCAAGCTCTTTATAAAATAAGTCAATTTTTTCTACGCTGTCCATGCTAGCAGTTGGTAGAAATCCAAATTTTATTTTAGCTTTTAAACATTGATCTATTATAAATTTGTCCAATTTGGCATCAGACTTATGAGTAAATCCACCTCCACCTACAGCAATTATTTTTTTTTGAACATTATCCATTTGAAATTTGTCTAGTATGATTTATCTAAAATTAATATAAATTATTTATTTTAAAAAGTAACTGTATGACTAATTCATTATTAAAACAGATTTATAGTAAAAAAATCTTAAGAATTGGTATTAATATGAGCAATTTATTACTTGTAGACAGAAAAAATAATGACCATCTTGGTGGAATATCACCAGATATAGGTAGACTTTTGGCAAAAGAGTTCGATGTAAATTATGAATTTATAAAATTTAAGAACCCTGGAGAATTGGCAGATGCTGTAAATAAAGATTTGTGGGACGTAGGTAACTTTGCTTTTGAAAAAAAAAGAGCAGAAACTATAGACTTCAGTAATCCCTATATAAATATTGATGCTAATTTCTTGGTTGATAAAAAACTAAATTTAAAAAATAATAATGAAATTTTTAATTCAAATTTAAAAATAGCAGTGGTCAATAGAAGCGCTTATGATTTATGGCTAAGTGATAATTTGATTAATCCAAATTTAGTAAAAACCCAAACTATTGAAGATTCTCATAAGCTATTTCTAGAAAAAAAAGTAGATGTTTTAGCAGGATTAAAACCTAAACTTATCGAGGAGATAGATAATAACGATAATCTAAAAATTTTAGATAATCCATTTACCCAAATAAAACAGTCTATTGGTGTGAAAAAAGGAAATGACCAAATGATTAAAATATTAAATGATTTTATTTTAAAAATTCTGAACGATGGAACAATAAAAAATTTATTAGTTAAATATAATTTGAAAGATAAGTTAAGCTTACCTATTTGATAAAAGCTTATCTTATTCCTTTCCATGGCTCTGGTTTGTTTGGTACAACTCTGTTAATACCTCTTACAATTTCACCATCCACATCGTACATTGGAAGTTTACAAATTTCACCTTTGCGAATTTTTTGATCTACACACTCAACTTCAACAATAGTACCTGGTCCAAACTTATTTGCTTTCATATGAATAATGCCAACACCACAAACTTGAAATGGTGACCATGTGCTTGAGGTAACTTTTCCAATCCGCTCACCATTCAATAATATTGTATTTCCCTTTAAAGCAACTCCACCCATAACTCTCAGACCCCATGTTTTGCATGATTTATCACATGAAGTTAAAGATTCTTTACCTATGAAATCTTTTTTATTTAGATCTACAAAACGACCAAGTCCTACCGAAAAAGGATTTGTTTCATTGTTAAAATCTTGTCCGGCTGATAATAGCCCTGCCTCTATACGTCTTCCTCTGAAAGATGGAGTGGCAGTTAATATCATTCCCATTTTTTTCCCTTCTTCTAAGATTAAATTACCAATTTTTTCAGAATTATTTTCTGGTCTAAAATAAATTTCCCAACCAAGTTCATTAGTGAAACCTGTTCTACTAATTATTACTTTCTCACTTTCTATAGTAACTTCGCGCCAATCAAAGTATTTCCATTGTTTAGCTACGTCCTCATCAATTAATTTATCGAGAAGATCCATAGACTTAGGCCCTTGGATTTGACTTACCCATACATTTGGATCAGAAATTTCAACATCCATATCAACAGAGTTAGCCTTATACCAAGAAAATAAATCTCCATCTGCTTGAGCAAACCAATATTTATTTTCTTCAATTTTTAACAGTAATCCATCTGTAATCATTCCACCATCGTGATAACATGCAAATTGATAGGAGCATCTTCCAATTTTGAGATTAGATATATCCCTTGTAAAAATTTTTTGTAAAAGTTTAAATGAGTCAACACCTGATATCTGATAAGGATATTCTCCAGTATGTCTTAAAATTATTTCTTGCCTTGTTTTCCAATACATTTCATCAGGAGTGGCATTTGATAATTTTTCTGTAGTAAGCCTACCAGCGTATTGAGAGTACTCTGGGTCATATTGAAGCTCTTGATAAGTCAAAGGATGAACAGGAAAAGTCCTTGCTAGCTCTAAAGAACGTCCTTTTTCTAATTTAGTTGGTTTTATAGAAAACCTTACCTTTTTTAGATATTCATGCATTAATATTTATTCTATTTAAACGTTAGTTTTTTAGGATTTATAAACATAAAATATAAATAAAGCATTAAATTTTGTTTAGTTGCTATGCAAGAACTGAATTGATAAATTTAATTATTAAAAAAGAGGGAAAATATGAAAAACATTTATAAAGCGATATCATTTTTAATGATGTCTTTAATGATATCTTTTTCAGCAGCAAATGCTTCTAGTGGAGTTTTTAAACTTTCACATGATTTAGGATTTGGAAAAGATACAAATTTAGATGCAATTACTAAAGGACGATTGTTTCAGGTTGTTATAATGACACAAAATCGTTTAGTAAGAAAAAATTTAGATGGTGTAACATCGCCAGAATTAGCAACAGATTGGTCTGCTAACTCTGATGCAACAGAATGGACATTTAACTTAAGAAAAGGAGTTAAATTTCATGATGGTTCAGATTTTGATGCTGAAGATGTTAAATATTCTTTAATGCGAGTTCAAGACCCAGATATAGGGTCGCCAGCTAAAAAAAGCATGAGCACAGTAACAGATATTGAGGTTGTAAACTCACACACTGTTAAAATGAAGCTAAATACTTCTTTTGCTGATTTTCCATTATTGTTAACTGACTATAGATTAAGAATGATCCCATCTGGTTCAGGAGATACAATTGGAAAAACTGGTATTGGTACTGGACCATTTATAGTTGAAACATTCGATCCTGAAGGAACAACAGTTCTTAAGGCCAATTCTAATTATTGGGAAGGTGCTCCAGGCATAGCTGAAGTTCATGTGATTGCAATTCCTGATGGAGAGGCAAGAGTTCAGGCTCTTTTAACTGGTCAGATTGATATGAATAGATATGTTCCATTTAGTCAAAAGAAAATCTTTGATGGAAATTCAAAATTTAATGTTTCTGTAATACCAACTGGTAATTGGAGAGGTATGGTTATGAGAACTGATACTGCTCCATTTGATAATCCAAAAGTAAGAAAAGCAGTAAGACTAGCTGTAGATAGACAAGAGCTTGTTGATTTAGTTATGGGTGGAGCAGCAACTGTAGCTTGCGATACGCCAGTAGCACCATCAGATCAATATCGTATGGATATGGATTGTCCACAAAACATTAGTAAAGCTAAAAATCTTTTAAGAGAAGCTGGATATCCTAATGGAATTGAGATGGTAATTCACGTTTCAACCAAAGAACCAACATGGCCAACAATTGGTGAAGTTCTTCAGCAACAATTAGCTAAAGCAAACATTAAAGCTGAAGTAAAAATGACACCTTCCAAGAGTTATTGGAAAGAAACTTGGATGAAAAAGCCAGTTGCAATGACACGTTGGAACGAAAGACCTGCTGATAGTGCCCTACATGAAATCTATCACAGTGGTGCAAAATGGAATGAATCATTCTTTAAAAATCCAAATTTTGATAAAAATTTAGCTGATGCTAGAGGTGAGCTTGACTTTAATAAAAGAAAAGCTGCTTATCAAAATGCACAAAAAACTCTATGGGAAGAATCTGGAACAATGATTCCTTACCATGTGTCAAAACTTGTAGTTACTTCTTCAAAAGTTAAAAATTTAGATGAGGTTGAAGTATTCTCAGTGCGTTGGCATAAAATAACTTTAGATTAATATAAAATAATGTTTTACAGGCCTTTAAAAAGGCCTGTAAAATTTTTCAGTTTTAAAGATTTTTATTCGATTTAATCAAGCTTATGCTCTTTTTAATACTAAAAAGAATTTTATTGGGACTAATAACTCTATTCATAGTATCTTTGATTACATTCATAGGAGTTGAAATCCTGCCAGGAGATGCCTGCACTACATATTTAGAAAGGGAGGCATATGGGGCTGCTCTAGAGGCATGTTATGAAAGACTTGGATTAAACATTCCAGCCTATGAAAGATATATCTCATGGGCATTTGGAGTATTGCAAGGTGATTTTGGATATTCTCTTAGTGGTGAAATGAAAATTAACGATGTTTTGGGACCAAGAGTTAAAAATTCAATGGTATTAGCATCTGCATCAATATTAATTGGTATTCCTATAGCTTTATTATTAGGAATAATCACAGCTCTATGGAGAGATAAACTTCCTGACATTTTGATTTCAACAGTAACTATATTTTCAATGACAATCCCAGAATTCATAAGTGCAACATTGCTAATTCTTATTGTTGCTATATGGTTAGAATGGTTACCTGGAATAGTTATTGTTCCAACAGGTGTATCAGTCTCAGAATTGCTTCCTAATATAATATTGCCAGTAATTGCAATCTCGATGATTATGACGGCACATATGGCAAGAATGGTTAGGTCAAGTGTTATTCAAGTTATGGCAAGTGATTATGTACAAATGGCAATTCTAAAAGGGGTACCGTATTGGAAAATGGTGTTTAAGCATGTATTACCAAACGCTTTATTACCTGCAATAAATGTTGTTGCATTAACTATAGCTTGGTTATTAGGTGGGGTAGTAGTTACAGAAGTTGTTTTTAATTATCCTGGACTAGGAAGATTAGTAATTGAGTCTATATCTAATAGAGACCTACCTGTAGTACAAGCTTTAGCTATAATTCTTGCATCTATATATGTAAGTATAAACTTAATAGCAGATTTAATGACATTAATGCTTAATCCAAGATTAAAATCACTTCAAATTAAAAAATAAGATGAATAAAAATATTGAAAAACAAAAAAGTTTATCTCAAAAGATCTTTGAAGTTATCAAAACTATGGCATCAAAACCATCAGGTTTAATTGGATTATCAATTTTAGCTTTTCATGTCATTTTAGCTATAACTAGTCCATTATATGCGCCTCACGATTATAAAGCTATAGACCCCACATTAATGTTACAAGCACCATCTTCTGAATTTTGGTTTGGTACCGATAGTTTAGGTCGTGATGTATTTACTAGAACTATTTTGGGTGGAAGGACTGCGCTCACAGTAACTTTCTTTGGATCACTTATAGCTTTGATTTGGGGAGGTTCTCTCGGAATATTTTGTGGGTTAGTTGGTGGAAAAATTGATGATGTAGTGATGAGAATTATAGATGCTTTTTTATCTATTCCTTGGATTTTGGCTATGCTTTTAATTGTTTCTTTATTAGGTACTACTACTTTAGTTTTAATACCTGCATTAGGTTTTTTTTATGGCAAAGGGATCGTGAGAGTTGCCAGAGCTGCAACACATGATGTAATTGCTAAAGATTTTATAGCTTCAGCTAAAGCAAGAGGTCACAGCAATTTATCAATTATTTGGAATGAAATATTGCCTAATGTCAGAGACGCCATAATGGTAGAAGGAGCAATGAGATGGTCATGGATGTTACTTGGCTTCAGTTCTTTATCATTTTTAGGATTTGGTGTGAGTCCACCGACTCCAGATTGGGGATTAATGATTTCAAATGCAAGGGGGTTGATGTCTTTTGCTTATTGGGCAGTTCTTGCTCCAATATTTGGATTAAGTTCATTAATAATCGGAATTAATTTAACAGCAGATGCTTTTGCCAAAGCTCTTGGAATTGATAGATCAACAAAGGCACCAGTTTAAAATGGAAAGTGCGGTTCAAAAAATAAATAATCTTACAATTGGTTTTACTAGCCAAAAAGGTGAACGTATTTCAATTTTAAAAAATATAACAACTACCATTAAAAAAGGTGAAACGGTTGGTATTGTCGGTGAATCAGGTTCTGGAAAAAGTACTCTTGCTTTAGCTATGATGGGTTATGTAAAACACGGACTTTATACTATATCTGGCGAGTGCCTTTTTCACTCTAAAAATCTTCTAAAAATGAAAAATAAAGACCTTGAAAATATTAGGGGTAGAAAAATTGCCATGATACCCCAAAATGCAGGGCAATCTTTAACTCCAAATCTAAAAATAGGATATCAAATTGATGAAGCATTGAAACTACACACAGATCTTAAAAAAGAAGAAAGGGATAAAAAAATATCAGAGTTATTAAATAAAGTTAGATTACCTTCTCCAGAAATAATGGCTCAAAGATATCCTCATGAATTATCAGGAGGACAACAGCAAAGAGTTGCTGTTGCAATGGCATTGGCAGGAAGTCCCGAACTTCTTTTATTGGATGAACCTACAACTGGATTAGATGTTACAACCCAAGCTCATGTATTAGAGTTATTAAATTTTATTGCAAAAGATACTGGCACATCAATGGTATATGTTAGTCACGATCTTGGAGCTATTGCCCAAGTAAGCGATAGAGTAATTGTTATGTATTCAGGTGAAATTGTATTAGACGGCCCAGTAAGAAGTATCCTTAAAAATCCAATTCATCCTTATACATTTGGATTATTGAAATCTATTCCAAAGCTAGCCTCACCTGGATTACCAGACTCCATGTCGGGTAGTCAGCCTCAACCAGGTATAATTAAGCATGGTTGTAGCTTTTATGATAGATGCACCTTATCAGAAGATAACTGTAAATCCAATTCACCTGATCTTGAATATGTTCAAGATTTAAGCACTAGCGTTAGATGTTTTAAATATAAAGATTTGATCAACCTGCAAGATACAAATTCAGGATCAATAAAGTCAATTAATAATAATATTTTAAAAAATGAAATTTTAGATATTTCAAAAGTTTCAATAAGTTATGCAAAACAAAAGTTTATTGACCAGTTGTTAAATAAAATTGATGACAATAATCCTACAGTTCAAGATATAAATATTAACATAAATAAAGGTGAAACCCTTGCACTTGTTGGTGAGTCTGGTAGTGGTAAATCAACTATTTTAAAATCCATTGCAGGATTACTAAAAACAAAAGAAGGAATAATAAAATTTGATAAAGACAAAGTTTTATCAAACGATTTAAAAACAAGAGATCCAGGGTTTTTGAGAGCTATACAATTAATATTTCAAAACCCAGATGAATCTCTTAATCCAAATCACACAGTGGAAGAAATAGTCTCTCAACCACTCAGATTGTATTTTGGATTGAAGGGAAATGAGTTAAAACAAAAGATTATCGAAGTTTTAGAAAAAGTAAGGCTTGGTGAGTTTTATTTAACTCGATATCCAAGACAATTGTCAGGTGGTGAAAAACAACGAGTAGCTGTAGCAAGAGCATTCGCAGCTAAACCTGATATTATACTTTGTGATGAGGTTACTTCTGCACTAGATGTATCTGTTCAAGCAGCCGTATTAAATTTACTACAAGAATTAAAAGAGGATTTTGGAACAACTTATATTTTTGTATCTCATGATCTTGCAGTTGTAAGAGCTATAAGTGATAGAGTTGCAGTTTTATATCAAGGAAGGCTGTGCGAAATAGGTCCTTCAAAAAATGTTTATCAACTTCCTTCACATCCATATACAGAAGTTTTATTAGGTGCAGTTTTAGAACCAGATCCAGACGTTAAACCTAAACTAGTAGCAGAGGATATTGTTGAAGAAAAACCACCTGAGAAAGGTTGCTCTTTCCAAGGTAGATGCCCAAGATTACTTGGGGATATATGTAAAAATGAGGTACCACCATGGCAGATTAGTGAAAATGGAAATTCTATACGTTGCCATATAAAAGTAGAGGATTTAAAAAGACAACAAAATATAAATTAGGACAATTTTTTTGTTACATACAAAATTAAATTTAATATAAAAGATTTTTATGAAAATTAATAATGTAGTTGTTATTGGGTCAGGGACAATGGGTAGCGGAATTGCAGCTCAACTTTGTAATGCAAATATACCAGTAACATTATTAGATTTAAAAACAGAGATTAGCCAAAAAGCAAAAGAAAGAATTGAGAAATCAAGACCCCCTCTTCTAATTGATAAATTAAAAATAGATGGCATAAAAGTTGGAAACATCAATGACGATTTTAACATTGTGTCAGAGGCAGATTGGATAGTCGAGGCAGTTGTTGAGCGTATAGATATTAAACATAATATTTACGAAAAAATATTTAAAAATAGAAAAAAAGACTCAATAGTGTCATCAAACACATCCTCTATTCCTATAAGTGTTTTGTCAGAAAAAATGTCTGAAGATGATAAGAAAGATTTTTGTATCACTCACTTCTTTAATCCAGTTCGTTATATGGATTTGCTTGAAATAGTAAAAAATGAAAAAAGTGATTTAGAAAAAATTAAAAACTTAAAAATATTTTGTGAAAAGGATCTAGGAAAGGGTGCTATTATTTGTAATGATACACCTGGTTTTTTAGGCAATAGAATTGGTGTTTATGCAATGCAGGTTGCTATGACCGAGGCATTTAAAATGAAGCTTACTATTGAAGAAGCCGATGCAATATTTGGGAGACCAATGGGAATTCCTAAGACAGGAGTTTTTGGTCTTTATGATCTAATTGGTATTGATCTTATGGCAGATGTTTTAAAAAGCTTTATTAAAGAGCTTCCAGAAAATGATAACTTTCAAGAAGTTGCTAAAGAAATTCCTTTGATAAGAAAACTTATTGATACTGGATATACAGGTAGAAAAGGTAAAGGTGGTTTCTACAGAATGAATAAAGTTGACAATATGAAAATTCTCGAGGCTATTAATTTGGAAACAGGGGAATACTCACCATCAAAGAAAATAGATATTAAGACTGAAAAAGTTGACATATCAAAATTAATTAACCGAGGCGATAAATACGGAAATTATGCTTGGTCGGTTATTTCAAAAATAATTAAATATGCTTCATCACTTGTTCCAGGTATCACTGATAAGTTCAATGATATAGATGAGGCAATGCGGTTAGGTTTTAATTGGTCAAGAGGACCTTTTGAAATGCTAAAAGAAATTGGTGTCAGTAACTTTTTTGAAAAACTAGATAGTTTTGAAAATAACAAATTTTTAGAGAACCTTTCAAAATCTAAAAATGAAAATTTTTATGGTGAAAGACAAAAATATACGGAAATTGAAACTTTAGGAAAAATAAAACCAAAAGCAATCAAGTTAGATGGAAATAATTCTGCTGAAATTTATAGATTTAATGATTTTAATATTGTTGAGTTTACAACTAAAGCAAATGCACTTGATTATGATTCAATGGATGCATTAAAAAAAGCAACGGACAAACCTTTGATAATTATTAATGAAAGTATGCAATTTTCAGCTGGCGTAAATCTAACTTATACTATGGAATTTGCGGACAAAGGTGATTATAAATCAATTGAAAAATTTGTTAAATACTTTCAAGATACTTGTAAAGAACTCAAATATTCAAAATATCCAGTTGTGTCAGCACCATCAGGACTAACATTAGGAGGTGGTTTCGAAGTTCTTGTTCAAAGTAATTTTGTTGCATCCCATACAAATATTGTTGTTGGATTAGTTGAAACCATGGTTGGTTTGGTTCCTGCAGGGGGAGGATGTAAAGAAATGCTTTGGAGATGGTCGCAAGCTGATGAGGCAAAAAATAATCCAGATTATGCGTCGTTAAAAGTCTTTGACATAATTGGTTATGGAAAAACAGCCACTTCACCTGTTGAGGCGGAACCTTTGAAATATTTACTTCCTGAAGATAAAAAAATTATGAGTAGAAATAGTTTATTGAGCGTTTCAAGATCAATTCTTGATGAAAACAAAGAATTTATTCCACCTGCTCCTGCAACTTTCAAATTATCAGGCAAACCATTAAAGGAAAAAATGTTAAAATTGTTAGAGAAATTATACAACGAAAAAGTAATTTTAGACCATGGAATGGTAGTTGGAACTGAACTTGCTAACGTATTAAGTGGTGGAGACACTACAATAGATAAAACATTATCTGAGGAAGATCTTTATAAATTAGAGTTAAATTCTTTTATGAATTTAATAGAAACTCAAAAAACTCAAGATAGAATTAAACATACTCTTTCTAAAGGAAAACCTCTAGTTAATTAGCATTCAACATTTTAAAAGAATTAATAAAATCAGGTCTTAAAACATATATTGTTTTGTTGCCTGTTTTAATTTTTTCTAAAATGTCTAATCCATATATTACTTTTCCAAGTGGAGTGTATTCACCTTGATAAATTGGTATTTCTTTTAAAGTAATAAAAAATTCACTGTCTTCGGTATTGAATTCGGTTGATCTTGCAAAACCAACACTTCCTTTAGTAAATTCATATTCATTATTAAGCTCAGATTTAAGAGTTCCCAATTTCGATTGTCCACTTCCAATTTTGGAATAATCTAAATACTCTTTGTTCCCATATTCTAAATCTCCAGCTTGAACCAAGGTATTTTCAATAACTTTATAAAAGG
>MDSZ01032648.1_pt1 | contig 25467 bp, 11 predicted proteins | sample 811201 | NCBI WGS metagenome assembly MDSZ01 (sample SAMN05326647, study PRJNA326480) | marine metagenome | isolation source: seawater | place: Indian Ocean: North | collected 2010
TTCTCCCTATCTTTGTCAGGATACGGATGGAGGATGTGAGGACAACGATGGTGATGGACTAGCTGACATACGATTTCAAGAATCAAGATATGGTAGTGCAGGACACTATTACTTTTACAACCCTAATCCGAGTAACTCCACTAGCTGGAGGCTTACTCTACTAAACGATCTCTCAGAGACATATTTTGCTGATTGGGGTGCCTCTGACATCCCATTCCTTGGTGCTGTTGATGGTACGTTCCCAATGCATTACTTTTATCCAGAGATCACTCTAAGTGGTGAAGAAGGCAGCCAGGTAATGTGGTACGCAGGGTTTGAGGGCTCTGGTTTTCAATGGAACGCAGATGAAACACAATATCTTCCTCAAGATGTTGACATCTATCTCAGAAAATCAAATGACCTGGGGCAAAGCTGGACAGACCTGGAGAACGTTACGAATACTCCAGGGGGCACATTCCCAAATAAGGAGATTGAGGCAGGTGTTCACCTTGCAGATAATGGAACAGATGATCAGGTGGGTGTATTTTTTCAGACACCTGATTTTTATACGGAGACCTATCCACCAGCTAATGGTTATACGGACTACATGAATCGGATCTATGTGGGTGTCTATGGTGTAACGGAAGATGAGCCTGAATATAATCAGCTTGTCATTAACATGTATGACTCCTACGGAGATGGATGGAACGGAAATGTTCTTACCATAGGAAGTGAATCCTTTACTCTTGAAGATGGTGATGCGGGAATCGCAGATCTTCAGCTTGAGGATGGTTCCTATGTTGTTACCTGTGATGGTGGCTCATGGCAGGCTGAGGTCTCATGGAATATTGTAAATGAGGATGGTGAGGTCATTCTTGAAGGTGGTGCTCCGTACGAAGGATTATTGGAGCTGGGGGAAAGTACCACTGTTTTTGGTTGCATGGATGCAGGTGCAGTTAATTTTGACCCCGATGCTACATTTGACGATGGGTCGTGTTACTACATGGGCGACTCTTGTCATGTGGCGCTTGATTTTCAAGAAGAGGGCGGATCAATTGATGGAAGTAGCAGTGTAGAAGGAACTTTGGAATATTCATATGATAGTGATTGGTATTGGTTTTATGTTAGCACAGAAACAGAAGAGATAAACATTTCATTAGAAGGTTCCTCCTTTGACACGAAATTAGACCTCTATACTGACTGTGAGACATTCATCGATACGAATGATGATTATCACGGATTACAATCACAGATCGATTTGTATGGCGCGGCTGGTGGTTCTGTTTATACGGTCAGAGTATATGGCTATGGTGGAAATTTTGGGGACTATGTTTTGAACATAAATGACAATTCCTTAGATGGTTTCAGTCAAATAGATCTTATTGCTTCATCTGGTCTTGAAACTGCATACCTCTCCTGGTTCCCACATCAGCCTGATGGCTCTCGCTTGAGGGCACCAGGATTTTCTGGAACGGTTGATGAGTTGATCCAATGGCGGATAGATAATAAAAAACAAGGCGTTGACCCTATCACTGGCGCAAGGGGTCTAACCCGTGCAAGACTTTATGAGAGATTGGAAAACAATGGATATCAATCCTCTCGTGATGCTGAAGTGATCATTACCCTTTTTGATTCCTATGGTGACGGACACTATGGAGGTGAATCCGATGGTGACGCTTATGTTCTTAATTCGAATGGTGATACACTACACGTGCTTGAAGGACCTTGGGAGGGCAATCAGAACTCCTATGGACCTTTCTACCTTGCAGATGGTCAGTATTCCGTTGAGTGGGACCCAACCGCAGATTATCTTAGTGAGCAGTCAATGGAGGTCACTGATGCCAATGATTCAACCATTGTTTACGGTTCGGGAGTTGCTCCCTCTGCTTGCTTTGCTTTGGGTGATTATTATTGTGGTTCACCTGATCTGACAATAACGGATGTTAGATACGATAGCTGGACAGGACGTGTTACAGTGGACATATCAAATATTGGCGAAGCAGATGCAGGATATTTCTATACAATGGCCTATCTGGAAGAGCCTGATACAAATGAAACCTATCCTCCAGGATTTTTCCAATATGCTTGGGAGGGTAATGGGCTTGCTGCTGGGGAATCGATGACCTTGTACCTCAGTGATTACCTAACTCTTCCTCTATTTACTGGTGGATACAATGATGAGACCTATATCGTATGGGCAATGGTAGACGGTTATGGTAATTATGTAGTCGAGAATAATGAAAGCAACAATGTAGGGCAAACGACCATCGTTAACACAAGTCCATTAGCAAATTCTTCATGGGAAATAAATCGTCTTGACGAGGACGGAGGAAGTTACGTCTTGGATGTCATCGGAGTGGATGACTGGCTACCGGATTCCTTGATTCACTATCAAGACCAAGGTCTAGATGGTGGAGTAGAGGTGTGTTACATGGTTAACCAATTTGATGGAGGCGTAGAGACTGCAGAATCAAACCTTGCTTGTACAACCCCCATCGGTAGTGACTTTGATGTTCCTGCACCAAGTAATCTTGAAATTTCCAACTCAGGTTTTAATGTTATTCTAACATGGGACACACCAGAGCCCTATGACTTTTCCTCCACCATACAGGTTTCATCCCCAAGTGTTAGGCAAGGAGGCGAGACCGTTGAGGATGCTGTAACCATAACTGAATTTCCAACAACCTTAACAGGTACCATTGTTGGTTACGATAATGACTACGATTGCAATGACATTGGAACATCAGAATCTGGTGACGTGGTTTATAGCATCACCCCAGAAAACGATATGATTGTAGACCTAAGCCTATGTTACTCAAGCTACGATACAAAAATATTTGTTTTTGAGAATGAAGCAGGAAACTTTGCCACAACCGTTTATGGTGAATGGGCATGTAACGATGACTATTATTATGGTGAACAGCAAGGTGATTGCACCCTGTGGTCCTCTGCAATTCAAGGTGTTTCCATGGCTGCTGGCAATACATATTACATAGTGATTGATGGGTGGAATGGAGAAGAAGGAGACTATGTGCTTGATATTGAGCCATTTAACCCTCATATTGGGTACGCGATCTATGATAACAGTAGTGGTGAATTGATCAACGTTGGTCAAGCTAATTCTCAAGACAATGAATGGAGCACAGTTCAGTTCATTGCAGAGAATGTAGATGTGAGCTATGCGATTTCTGCACTATACATACTCCCCGGTATTACGGATGTTATTGAATCTGATATTGTTGGACCTGTTACTGCTACTCTTGAAATATCAGATAATCCGGTCAATTTACAAGCGGTTGAGCTTGAAGATCCAGAAAACACGGTTCATCTCACCTGGGATCCGCCATATGATCTCTCGAACATGGAGCTAGCATATGATAATGGAATTGTATCCAATTCTTATTACTATTCAGGTGCGGTAGCGGTTCGATTCAGGGTTTCTGGTCAATACTCCATCCACGGACTTGCGAATGCTGTTTGGACCGGTGGGTGGCCTGACGCTGTACTTGGTGAAACTCCGTTCACCTTATCCATATTGGATGTGGACGAAGAAACGGATCTTCCTGGTGACACACTGTACCAAGAACAGGTACTCGTAGACGCAGACCCTGAGTCTGACACATACGGTTGGGCGATGACAAATGAACTAGCAGAGTCTCCAATGACTGTAACGGGTGATGTTTTCGTCATGTACAGTGATTTTGGATATGACTTTGAAAATAATTCCACTGGTCCAGACATGGACATGATGGCCTGTGATGACAATCTTGACTTTCCCGGGAATGTATATCAGTACAATGGCGCTCCTGGTACATCTCAGTGGGAGATGGGTAATTCGATGACAAGCGGTTGTGGTGACTGGATACTCCATATGTTTGCAGATTTTACCGTAGGGCGTGGGGCTTCGTTTAGTAACTCTGGTACTTGGATAAATTATTCTGGTGAATCCGTTTTGACAGACCTTACCATACCAATTCAAGATATTGAGGCCGCAAGTACCAAGGAGAACCCTGTTGATCTATTGAATCCTCCAGTTTCTAACCCTGTTTGGGCAAGTAACACGGTCAATAGGAACCTCAATCATTACAATGTATATCGCAATGATGAGATAATAGATGAGACAGCTTCCGATGTGACGGATTACTATGACTATGATCTCAGTTCTGGATATTATGAATATTTTGTAACTGCCAATTATGATGATCACGAGAGCATACCGAGTAATACATCCAGTGTATCCCTAGAAGGTCCATGTAACGACCTGACCATATACATGTATGATAGTTATGGAGATGGCTGGAATGGTAACACTCTTACGATCGGAGAGTCGACATTTACCCTGAATGATAGTTCATCAGCGGTAGAATACCTCTGTCTGAGTGATGGTACGTATAACGTATCGTGTGGCGGTGGTGACTGGCAGAGTGAGGTGTCCTGGCAGATCTTTGATGTGGATGGCAACCTCGTTCTTGAGGGAGGAGCACCTTTTGATGGTGTACTCCAAATCGGTGAGGTCGTGGATGTTCCAGGCTGTACGGATCCAAACGCAGTTAATTATGATCCTGATGCGACATTTGACGATGGATCATGTTATTACGTGGGAGACTACTGTGACGTCCCATATGATTTTGAAGAAGAGGGTGGCTCACTTGATGGTAGTGCATCCGTAGAGAGTGCAATATACATGTCCTATGAGAGTGATTGGTATGCGTTTGATCTGTCTGGACATGCAGAGTCTCTTACCATATCATTACTCGGATCGGATTTTGATACACAGTTAGAGCTATGGTCAGCAGACTGTGATAGTCTTATGGGTTATAATGATGATTATGACGGAGGAGTACAATCTCAGTTAGATCTGGTAGATGTTCATGAAGGGACATACCATGTTCGTGTATTTGGATATGGAAGTTCCATTGGAAATTATGTTTTGACCATTAACGCAGATCAAGAGGGCGATGGGAACTGGGACCTATATGCAAATGGAGGTCCTGGGAATGTTACCCTGAGTTGGGTACCTCTTAACCCATCTGGGTTCAGGTCAACATCCACTTCGGGATCGATCGGATTTCATGGTCCAGTAGATCGTCATGTTCAGTGGATGGAACAAAATAAGAAGCCAGGGGTCGATCAGGTAACTGGATCTCGCGGACTGACAAGAGCCAGACTACAAGAGCGACTAGATAATAGTAGCGTTGAGATGCGTGATACAGAGGTTATCATCACCCTCTATGACACGTATGGCGATGGTCACTATGGTGGTGACAGTGATGGTGACGTATGGTTGATCAACTCTTCCGGTGATACTCTTGAGACCTTAGAAGGTGGATGGACTGGCTATGAAAACGCATATGGTCCATTTACATTTGAAGATGGGGTATATCAATTGGAGTGGGACCAGACTGCACCATGGCTCAATGAACAGTCAATGGTCGTCACTCTTGCCTCTGACTCTACCGTTGTGCTTGGTTCAGGCGACGCACCATCTGCGTGCTTCTCTTTGGGAGAGGGATATGAATGTGGTGCGGTCTCCCTTCCTGATCTAGTTGTTAGTGAGGTATGGTATGATTCTTTCTCAGGTAGAGCCACTGCGTTAGTAAGTAACATTGGTGAAGCTGATGCTAGTGGTTTCTATACTCTAGCCTATACAGAAGAACCTGATACTACGAATTTATATCCGCCGGGATATTTTCAATATGCATTTTGGGATGGCCTGGCAGCAGGAGAAACCGCCGAGATCTATCTATTTGACTATCTGACTCTTCCTCTGGTCTTAGGAGGTTTTGATAATAATAATTATGAGCTATATGTTTATGCAGATGCCTGGGGCAACTACGTAAGTGAGACAAATGAGTCCAACAATGTAGGATTGACATATGTCGAAAATACAAACCCTCTTGAGAATGCATCATGGAACATCATGCGAAGTGATCTGGGAGAGTTTGATAATATCTCAGTTCCAGACTACTGGCTCCCTGATTCCATGATACATTATGTGGATGAGTCGGTTGATGCAGGCAATGAGTATTGCTATACCGTTGATCAGCTTGAGGATGGAGTAGAATTTGATTATTGGTCCGACCAGGCATGTGCGATCCCATCAGATGGCGGTGACTGGGATAATGACCTTGTCCTGATCATGTATGATTCTTATGGTGATGGTTGGAACGGTAACTATTTGGTCATTGGCTCTGATTCTTCCCATGTCTATACTCTTGAAGATAGTAGCTATGGGTTGGTAATGTTCAACCTGAATGATGGGACCTATCCTGTTTGGTGTGATGGAGGCTCCTATCAGGGAGAAGTTTCTTGGGAAATCTTTGATGTCAGTGACGGTACTCTATTACTTGAGGGTGGTGCGCCATATGAGGGCGTTCTTGAGATTGGTGATCCCACCTATGTATTTGGCTGTACAGACCCGAATGCACTGAACTATGACCCTGATGCGAACTATGATGATGGCTCTTGTTATTACGCTGGTGATGATTGTGCGAATCCATTCTCTTTTCTGGAAGAAGGTGGAACCCTGGACGGGTCAAACTCCGTTGAGGGTACCCTTGAAGAACCAGGCGATGATGTCTGGTATCAATTTGACCTTAATTCAGATGCAGAGAGCGTCATTATTTCGCTTGAAGGTTCTGACTATGATACAAAGCTAGAGGTCTTTACAGATTGTGCAACATTGATAGCAGAAAATGATGACTATCATGGTCTGCAGTCGCAGATCGACATGTTTGATGTATCTGCAGGTATGTACATTGTCAGAGTATTTGGTTTTGGTGATTCATATGGTACATATTTATTGAATATTGATGCTGATCTTCCAGTATCAGACATCCCAAGTAACTTAACTGCCGTTGGTGGCCTTGGAAGCATAAACTTGTCTTGGGATCCTGGTCAACCATCCTCCAGAATGAATGCTGGAGGTTTTGATGGTGGTGTCGATAGACATTTTGACTGGATGATAGAAAATAAAAAGCGTGATTTTGATAATGTCACAGGAGCACGTGGTCTATCAAGAGCGCGGCTAGAGGAACGATTGAACAAGGCTGGAAACACATCCAGAGATGAAGAGGTGATCATAACCCTATACGATTCATATGGGGATGGCCACTTTGGTGGTGATAGTGATGGCGATGTCTGGATCATTAGCATGTATGGCGATACACTTGTAACGCTTGAAGGTGGCTGGACTGGAACTGAGGCTGCATTTGGCCCTTTTACTTTTGACGATGGTGTTTATCAGGTTGAATGGGACCCAACCGCACCTTGGCTCAGTGAGCAGACAGTAGAGGTTACTCTTGCGTCAGATCCGTCAGTGATCTTTGGCTCTGGAGCTGCTCCATCAGCTTGTTTTGCAATTGGTTCTGATTACTCATGTGACACCGTTGCCGGTCCAGATCTGGTTGTCGATGAAATAAGTTATGATCCATGGACAGGACGCGCTAGCGCAATTATTACGAACTACGGTGCCAGCGATGCAGGATTCTTCTACACTCTTGCATATCTAGAGATGCCTGATACTACGCAGGAATACCCAGAGGGCTATTTTCAATGGACGTATTTGGAAGGGCTCTCTTCAGGTGAGACAGCTGAGATATATCTTGAAAACTATCTGACATTACCAGAGGCAGTGGGCGGAATTGACAACCAGGAATATCAGCTATATGTATTTGCTGATGCTTGGGGTAACATGGTATCTGAATCGAATGAAGATAATAACATAAGTTCCCTTAACATTGTCAACGAGGATCCGCTTGAGAATTCCAGCTGGAACATATGGAGGTCATCTGAGGGATCTGATTATGAGGTCATAGCAAACATGCAGGTGAACAGCAGCGGAGGCTATTTCGATGAAAGTTCCGATTTTGATTTCATTGGTGAACATGAAGGTAATAGATATTTCATTTCAAACTACTATACCTACTGGCAGGAAGCTGATTCAATGCTAAATGATCATGATAATGCTCATTTAGTTACCATCACTTCTGAAGAGGAAAATATCTTTCTCGCCAATGCCTTTGGAAGTGAAAATGCCTGGATCGGTCTTACTGACCAGGATGAAGAGGGTGTATGGGTCTGGGTCACTGGTGAAGAATTTGATTACTCTAATTGGGCATCTGGTGAACCAAATAATAGTGGAGAAGAGGGCCAGCACTATGCAGTTACGAATTTTAATGGTGCAGGATACTGGGATGATGAATCTCCGGGTAGTGCATTCAGATTCATTGTTGAGGTTTCGACCGATGATGTAGAATGGATGCCAGGTGACTCCATCACTTTTACGGATGCTCCACTCACGCCATTCACTGAATACTGTTACATGGTAACTCAGGTCAATGGCGAAACGGAAACTTCTCCTTCTAATGAGGCATGTGCGGTGCCAATAGGTTCGCCAGACATGGCTGACTTACCAGACACTAGCATGTTTGAGGATGAGGATTTAATGCTATTCATGCCATTAATAGGCGGTCAGAACTATACATTCTATGACGACATAGGTTTTAACATGTTTTCCGATCACGAGAGTGTGTACGTTGGCATGCAATATCATGAAGAACATGGAATGGAAATGCTACATCTTTGGACTGATGAGAATTGGAACGGTGAGGCAGAGATATTCCTGCAGATGGGTCTTAACCTTGATGGAGAATATTACGAAGATAGCACAAGTTTTGTTCTTACGGTTCACCCTGTGAATGATTCTCCGCAATTCATATCCTTGTCAGATACTTCAGTAAATGAGGATAACTCGATCAGCATTGAACTCAGTGCCTATGATGTTGACAGCGATGTGATATTCTTTGGAATCAGTGAGGAAACTTTTGATGAGCCGATCCTTATTACTCTTGAGGGGTCGACATTGAACATAACACCAGACAGTGACTGGAATGGTGATGCTTTCATCAATGTCTTTGCCGCGGATGAGGAATCCTACGAAGTGGACTATGACGCATATACACATGCGGAATTCAGGCTTACCGTGCATCCTGTGAATGATCCTCCTTCTGAATTTACGTTATTATCTCCAACAGATAGTTCTGAGATGACTACTCTATATCCGTTCTTGCACTGGAACAATGCAATGGATCCTGATGTGGATGATGAGGTATCCTACACCGTCTATCTAGATACTCCCGAACCAGGTGTTGTCATGATAGATGTTGGCATGGACACTAGCTTTCAAGTGGAAGATCCTCTCGAGGATAATACAACCTATTTCTGGAAGGTGGTTGCAAGTGACATGGAAGGCATGTCTAACGGAAATGAAGGCGGGTATCATAGTTTCAGGGTCAATCTTGAGAACGATCTGCCAAGCGATTTTTCTCTGCTTTCTCCAGAACATAATTCGATGGTAACGGACCTGTCACCAACATTCTTATGGGAAATACCCACGGATGAAGATGATAATACTCTTGGAATGGGTGGAGGCATATTACCATCTGGATTTAGGGGAGGCTTCGTACCAATATCAAATATTGTTACGACAACCACACGAAACATTGTGAGTTATAACGTATATGTAGACACTGATGAGTCATTTGATGGTGTCGTACCTGATACTGTAACTACCAATAGCTATGTACCAAATAGAGACCTTGAAGAGGATCAAGTTTTTTATTGGAAGGTTGTTGCAGTGGATGACGATGGCGGCAGCTCTGAATCAGAGGTATTTTCTTTCTGGACCAATAGTCAGAATAGTTCTCCAGATCCATTCAGTCTTCTCACACCACAAGAGGGTGATGTGACTGGATTGAGGCCAACATTTACCTGGACAGCATCTAGTGATTCAGATCTAAATGATGAGGTCGTATATGAATTGAGCTATGGTACAGACCCGCTGAATTTGACCCATGTGGACATGGGAGATGATGTCTCATACACGGTTACAAGTGATCTAGATGACAACACCGTTCATGTCTGGCAGGTGGTTGCGATGGACCAGTCAGGGGCAACGTACGCAACGGATTTTCAGTCCTTTGAGGTGAATACCGGCACTGGTGGTGACCCAGATGAATTCTCATTGAATAGTCCAGAAAATGGAAGTGTCATCTATGATGAAAATGTACTATTGTTCTGGGATACGGCAACCGACGATGATGGAAATCCAATGAGTTATTTACTTTATCTTGGTGCGGACCTTGAACTTATTGATACACTTGCTGTGAACTACTTCGAAGCAGAAGGCCTAACTGAAGGTAATTATCTTTGGAAAGTAACTGCTTTCAGTGAGTCAGGAGAAAGTACTACGACAGATGTATGGTCATTCTATGTTGAACTCAATGATGCACCAACAGAGTTTGAACTGCTTACTCCAAATGATGAAGCTGAATTGACGACACTTACGCCTTATTTTGACTGGACTACATCATCAGATGAGGATGAAGGAGATACCATACGCTATACCATTTATCTTGATACGCCAGACCCTGGTGTAGAGGCAATCCATGTAGACACATCTACATTTTATCAGTTAACCTATGGTCTAGATGACAATACTACATATTACTGGAAGGTCGTTGCAAGTGATATAGCTGGAGCAACTGCTGAGAATGCGGGTGGATACCATAGTTTTAGCATAAATCTAGAAAATGATCTACCAGGCGACTTTTCACTCTTGAGTCCAGATAGTGGTGCCATGGTCACGGACCTTGCAACTACTCTTCATTGGGAGATACCGATCGATCCAGACGATAGGCGACGATCAATAGTATCTTATCATGTTTACCTGGATACTGCTGATCTTGATGATGCCGATCCTGTAACAGTAAGCACTAATAGCTATGATGTGCCAGGGCTCGTTGAGGATGAAATGTACTACTGGAAGGTAGTGGCCGAAGACGATGATGGAGGAACATCAGAGTCAGGCACATGGACATTCTGGACAAATAGTGTCAATGACATACCTGGTGAATTCACTCTGATTACACCAGGGCAGGATGAGAATACAGGATTATTACCAACTTTTAGTTGGAATCCATCATCTGATAGTGACATGAATGATGAGGTTAGCTACACACTTAGCTATGGATCTGATCCTCTAGAGATGGTTGAGATTGGAGTAGGTAGTGATCTAGCACATACACCATCTGCAGATTTAATGGATGACACTGAATATGTCTGGCAGGTAACTGCAACAGATCAATCAGGTGCCACCCATATTACCGATCTAAGGTCATTTAGTGTCAATAGTTCTAACGATGACCCTGAAGGACTCGTTCTTCTTAATCCTGCAGATGGATCTGTAATAACGGAGCTTCCTCTGGTTGTTGTTTGGACTCCAGTGACTGACCCAGATGGAGATGAGATCTGGTATGATGTATACCTTTCATATGGACGAGACATCATTGGGACAACCATGAATAATTATTTCGTTATTGAAGAACTTGAAGAGGATTCTGAGGTGGAAATATTTGTCTCAGCCTACGATGGAAATGGTGGATATGTAGAAACGTCTTCGCATGTTGTTAACGTCGATCTTGAAAATACTGCGCCAGAATCTTTTGAGCTGGTCTCTCCATCTTCTGGTGAGGTGCTTACATCAACAACGGTCACCTTTGACTGGGAGGTCGCTGTAGATCCTGATCCATTTGATGTTGTTACCTATCATGTGCATGTAGAATCAGAATCACAATCCTGGGACTTTGAATTAACTCCCGAGACCTCTGATGATACGCAGATCACTCCGGAGATATCATTTCCAGACAATGGAGTATATCACTGGTCAGTAACTGCAGATGACATGCGTGGTGGAGTAACTGAGAATATTGGAGGTCCTAGAATGTTCGTCATTAATTTGGCAAACGATCCTCCTTCAATTTCTACATTGATCGCTCCTATAGATGGTAGCATACAATCAGATCTTACTCCAAGTTTTCATTGGTCATCATCACTAGACCCTGATCCATTTGATGAGGTGTCATATGAAATGAGCTGGTGGGCATTGGCAGAAGATCCAGACATTATTACGATCCCAGTTGATACAAATGGACTAACTCCAGCTTGGCCCTTATATGATAATAGGGCATACGGTTGGACAATATCTTCTTTTGATGATAATGGTGAGGAATCCTTGTCAGATACAGCATATTTCTTTACTGATCAGGAGCCAGAGCCTCCAATGACATTTTCAACAGTCTCTCCGATAAATGATGTTGAGGGTATTGGAACTGAGGTTGAATTCATTTGGAATCACGCATCAGATCCTGACCCAGTAGAGGTAATTCACTATCAATTGGTCTATGCAACAGATTGGACCGATAGTTCTACATATGTATTTAGTGGAATGCTTGAAGATACAAGTCTAACAGTAGTATTAAATGACAATAGTCAATACTATTGGGGAGTGATCGCTCATGATTCTGATGGCTTCATGGTCGGTAGCAATAATGAAACTCCAAACAGTCTCGTTGTTGGAACCTTATCTATTGATGGTGTTAATGTTCCTGAAGTGTTTGCATTGCATCAAAATTATCCGAACCCATTTAATCCTACGACTCAGATCAGATACGACCTCCCTGAAGATGCCATGGTTCAAGTTAGGGTGTATGACCTAATGGGCCGAAGCATACGTACTTTGGTCATGGAAAAACAGTCAGCTGGTTACAGATCGATAACCTGGGATGCAACAAGCGATCTTGGTGAGCCGGTCTCTGCTGGAATGTATATTTACACAATCCAAGCGGGTAGTTACAGAGCTAATAAAAAGATGTTGTTAGTAAAGTAGAACTTATAAATACGCCGCAAAGTCAAAATATTATTGACTTTGCGGCAAAAAAAAACGAATATAATTTCATTTTCAATAATTCTGGCTTAAAGGAGAATTATTTTGGAAAGATAATGAATAATTTTTATCTTGAAAAGGAATAGAAAAGGGAGATTTTTATGAGACAAGCTTTAAATCCATTTTTAGGTCTTGCGGTTCTTGCTACTGCCTTCTTTACGGAAGGGTGTAAGCCTCGTGTACAGGTTGATCCGTGGAGTAGATTACAAAATGTTGGTGCAGTAGCTCTCGTTAGGTGTACAACTAGTGATAAGTTTGAACAGTACTCAAAAATTGTAAATAAAAAAACTGGAGAAGCATCATATAATTTGATTGGTTACAATGATCAGGGGCAAGTAAATCAAAAGGTTGGTTTTGGTTCAATGGCAAAACTAGGAAAGGGCTTGATGAAAGGTGGCCTAAAAGGATTAGGAGATGCTGCTATTGAAGAAAATAGAAAAAAAGCATACAGAGATTCCATGAACCTTGCCGTGCTCATGACCTATACGGATACTCTACCGGTTTTCATCAGGAATACACTAAAAGAGTGTGGCTGGAAAGTAAAAAAATATAGAAATGTATTTAATGAAATAGATCTAAAGTTGAATAATAATAAAACCCAGACTGCTTTTACAAAGGCCCGTGCTGATGAGATAGTTTCATTGAATGGACACTATGGCTATGTTAGACAAGAGCCACCAAAGAAGGGTTTAATGAAATTGATGTCAAATACCTCCCAACTCACCAATAAGTATATCTATACACTGTGTGCCTCATATACATTACACTTTAGAAATAAAGATGGTGCTACAGTATCAGAGAGATTTTTTGTAGTTAGTGATGATTCTAGAGAATCAGATACAGGACTTCCAATGTATAAACCTGCAGATCTTGAAAAGATCACTCAGAGTATTATTGGGGATGTAAAAGAATTTTTAATGAAAAAGAAAACTGCTGCAAGTACAGCTGCTCCAGCCGCATAAAAATTCGAAACTAGCATATTATAGTGAAACTAGGGGCTGTAGCTCAGTTGGGAGAGCGCTTGAATGGCATTCAAGAGGTCAGCGGTTCGATCCCGCTCAGCTCCACACCATAAATCATCAAAAAACCTCGTTTACGCGAGGTTTTTTGTTTTTGGATGATCAGGTAAAATATTTATTCAATATCATTGTCCAGAAACGATATATAGTCGCAAATTTCAATAATGATTTTTAATGAGTTTAAAAAAAGAAAATTAATCTGCCTTTTTTGCGTACTAGGATTTATCTCTATATGTTCTGGTAACCTCATCAGACCATTGCCCGATCAAAACTTAAACTATGTAAATGTCATTTTTGAATGGGAACAAGAACCTAACACAAAACACTATCAAATTCAATTAGTGGATGTAGGGTCTGATTCAATCATTGTTTTTGACAGTATTAAAACTACGGTTTTTGTTGCAAAAGCAGGTATTGAATGGGATAGAGCTTATGAATGGAAAATTAGGCCGTTCCTAGAAAATGATACATATGGTGATTGGGTAGGTGCTAGCCGATTTAACATCATTGAATCGAAATTAGGGAATGTTACCATAAATATTCATGACGAATCTCTGATGCAGCCAGGTCTAACCATGTTTGGAGGACCAAATCCTAATCGACACACCATCGTTATTGATAAAAATGGTAAAGAAATATGGAATGATGCTGGGTATAGATTCAAAATAAATCATGTTGATGAATTTGGTGCCTTATACGGAAATAGTGATCACTCTTATCCAAATTTTACCGCCTGCAAAATTGATTATGATATGAGTTTTTTATGGAATTCGGGTCTAAAAGTTGACCCGCACGATATGAAAGAAACCCCAAATAAAACCTATTTCACTCTAAAAAATGTCCAATCAACTGGTCCAATCCCATCAAATAATTCATGGACAGAACAATTCAGAGCCTTAGGTTTTGTTGCGGACGATACGACCAATGAGTTTCCATGGTATGCTCAGAGAATTTTAGAGATGGATAGGGCTGGTAATGTTATATGGAGCTGGAATCCATTTGATTATTTTTCAATGGATGATTTTGATAATCATGGACATACGTGGCAAGATGCTTACATTAACATGGAGTATGATTGGACACATTCAAATGCATTATTCCATGATGTGAATGAGAGCGCTATTTACTTATCAAGCAGGCACCTATCAAGAATAACCAAGATAGATTATCCTTCAGGCGAAGTGATATATAATATAAGCCTCCCCTCACCATTTATCGCATTGGGAGAATCATACATAGGCAATGATCTCTTATTTAATTTTCAGCATCATATTGAAAGGCTGGAAAATGGGAATTATACACTTTTTGATAACGGAAACATAAGCCATCACATTTTTGACCATGGTCTGCGGATATCTAGAGCAATTGAGTTTGAGGTCATAGGGGATTCTGCATGCAATATGATCTGGGAGCATAGTCTGCCACCTAATTTATTTGGGCATGCCGGTGGTAGCGTAAAAGTTCTAGAAAACAATAATAGATTAATTTATACCAGGGGAAATGGTGCAGGCACACAGGAGCCAAGTATATTAGAGGTTACGATTGACCATGAACTCGTTTGGAAAATGACTGGTACTTCAAACTATGCTTGGTATAGGGCATTTAGAATTCCATCGTTGCATCCGGATGCTTATTCTATTATGATTCAACCATTTTCACAGATAACAACATCAGACACTACTTTTAATGGCATAATGATTTCTGATGAGGAGAACATGGTTGTTTCAATAATGAATGAAAGTGATTATGGTCAACCCTATGATTATTTTATTTCTGATAAGAGAAACTGGATCGAACAGAAAAAAGGGACGGTGGTAATTGATGCAAAAGATAGGTTTGACATTGATCTAACAGTTCTTCCAGATTCAAAAAGAAATACTGCATACTCCGAGATTAGCGTAGTTGTGATACCACTGAAACATGAATATGCAAAAAAACATAAAAAATATTTATTATTTGATGATGGCAATGCAAACATGGAAGGGAATCATAATGCCGCTAATGTAACGCAAAATGTTCAAAATAGACCAAACCCATTTAATCCTAAATCAAATCTAGAGTATGAACTTTTAAGAGACGGATACGTCAGTGTTAGGATATATGATTTGGTTGGAAGAAAAGTCAAAGATATTTTTGAAGGACATCAACTTGCAGGAACACAATCATTTACCTGGGATGCCACCAGCAATGATGGGAGTGAAGTTGCTACGGGAATTTATTTCTATGTGATTGAGACTGCTAATGTCATCGTCAGAAATAAAATGCTCTTTTTAAAATGATATGTAATAATCAAACGTATTTCATGGTATATTTTCTTCTTGGATTAAAATTGATTCATGCGAAATACAGTAATATTAAAATAATTGGATAGAGGATAATGGAAAATAAAATTGACCTAAAAACAATAGAGAATTTTCGAAAAGAATTTAACTCTAGTAAACATGTCAGATCAACTCGCAACGCAACATTTAGGAATGATCTTCTAGAGGTCGCGATGGACTGGGATAGATACAGAAAAATTGATCACTCATTTTCAAATATTGTATCAGGGGAAATGACCGCAACAAATCAGAAATCAAGTGGCAGATGCTGGGGCTTTGCAGGTTTAAACCTATTTAGAATTTTTTTAGGAAGAAAATATAATCTAAAGAATTTTGAATTTTCGCAAAGTTATTTCATGTTTTGGGATAAGCTTGAAAAATCAAATTACTTTTTAGAATCAATAATTAATACAGCTGATAAAGGGTGGAATAGTAGACTGATAATGCATTTGCTTGATAATCCCATACAAGATGGAGGACAGTGGGATATGTGGGTAAATCTTGTAAACAAATATGGTGTTGTACCACAGACAGAAATGCCTGAATCATATTCTTCAAGTCGTTCAATGAGAATGAATCGTCTAATCACCAGAAAACTTAGAGAGAATGCAAGCATATTGCGAGAATCTGTTTCAAAAAATGCTTCTTCATCTGATATACAAGAGAAAAAGATAAGCATGTTAAAGGACATTTATAAAATGTTGACAATACATCTTGGGACTCCACCAAAATATTTTGACTGGCAAACTCGAGACAAGAAAAAGAATTTCATTAAGTTTACTGACATGACCCCTCAGTCTTTCTACCAAGAACATGTCGGACTAAAGCTTGATGATTACGTTTGTTTGATAAATTGCCCTATGTCAGATAAAGAATATGAGAAGGTCTATACGGTTGATTATCTTGGCAATGTGCTAGAAGGTAATTCAATAAGATATTTAAATGTGAAGAGCGAAATAATGAAGGATGCTGCCATAAAGTCATTGAAAAATGATGAGCCAGTTTGGTTTGGATGCGATGTTAGCAAACATTTTCATCGTGAACTAGGTGTGATGGATATGGATTTATTTGATTATGACTCATTTTATGAAATTAATTTTGGAATGGACAAAGCCACTCGACTTGAGTACGGTGATAGTCAAATGACACATGCCATGTTATTTACGGGAGTTGATCTAGATTCAGAAGGAAAGCCAATGAAATGGAGGGTAGAGAATAGTTGGGGTGTGAAAGGTGGAGATAAAGGCTATCACATAATGACAGATAAATGGTTTGATGAATATAACTATGAGGTGGTAGTGCATAAGGATCATGTACCTAGTGATCTATTCAAACTTTACACAAAAGAAAAAGCTGTACGACTTGACCCATGGGATCCAATGGGAGCATTGGCTAAATGATAAAATAGATAGGTCTTATCTAATTCAATACATGGAATGCTATGTATTTTTTTGTTTTTCCCTGACTTAGTTTAATCTTCTAATATTATCTTAATTTTTAATTAAATGTTTCTTAAGATACTTCGTAGTTATCGAGAGCTTCCTCGGAACATTCATTTATTGTTCTTTTTAGAATTTAGCTTAAGTATGATACATGTTGCTTTCATTCTCATCCTGAATATTTACTTGAGGAAGCAGGGATTTAGTGACCCTGAAATTGCATCCTTTAATTCATTAAGATTCGTTGGCGCATTAGCATTTGCTCTACCGCTTGGAATTTACATAAAGGGTAAGCGGTTAAAACCATTTTTTAAACTATCATCCATACTAGTACCCTTGACAAGTGCAATGATCATACAATCAATAAAAAACATGATTATACCATTGATCCAGCTATCATTTCTGGCATGGGGATTGGGTATGATGCTCATGAGAGTTTGTTCACTTCCTTTCATTATAAGAAATACAAATTCAGATAACAGCACTGAGGCTTTATCGCTTAGTGCGTCAACATGGTCTTTATCCACAATAATATCTGGTTTAATTATTAGTGGACTTGATTGGATATCAATTATTGAATTACCAGATAAAACAATATTTTTTAATGAACAGACCATTTTATGGATAATCACTATAATTGGTATGTTTTCTTATTTCTTTGCAGATCGAATAAGTGAACCAGAGCCAGATGAAGTGAGAAAGGATAATAGTATATTTTCCTTTCATAAAAATTATGATTGGAAGATTATTTTTAAAGCAATATCTCCTTTAATTCTCATATCCATAGGCGCCGGGTTGACGATTCCTTTTATCAATCTATTCTTTAATTCCACTTTCGGGATGTCATCTAGTGAATACAGTATGCTTGGTAGTTTTACAGCGATGTTGGTCTTTTTATTTTCATTGTTAGTTCCTACAATACGAAAAAGGCATGGGTATTGGATGACCATTGTTGTAGTACAGAGTCTAGCAATAATATGTTTGGTGGTCATGGCATTGACCGAGCTATATGTGGGAAATCATTATGCGATACTTATCGCAATTGTAGCCTATGTTTTGAGGCAACCACTGATGCATATGGCACATCCTGCTTCAAATGAACTGATGATGAACTATGTTGGTAAAGATAATCAAGAATTAATTAGTGCCCTTAGTTCTAGTCTATGGAGTGCATCTTGGTTCATTAGCGCAAAAATATTTGAATGGCTAAGACTTTTAAACTTCTTTTATTATGAAATATTTTTGATAACTGCATTATTGTATGCAGTTGGTGTAGTTTTATACGCTATTTTAATTAGAGAGTATGAAAAACTTAATAATAAATCATCTAAAGTTCTTCCAATTGCAGATGAACTAACCATTGATTAACTATTATATTCAGACAATGCAGGAACGCCTTTTTCGTAATTTAAAAATCTTAATTGGTATTTTATTGATCTTAATCCAGGCATCTTTTGGTCAGTGTAATGATGAAGAGATTGAGATTTGGGGGCATTGCTATTCCACGAGCACAACATATCAATTAGATCTTTCTAATTCAGGTCTTACAGGAAGCATACCCTCAGAAATAAGCCAACTTAATAATCTGATGTTTTTAAATCTATCTGGTAATGCAATTCAGGGTATGATACCAGATGAAATAGGTGAAATGACCTCATTATTGGCAATAGATCTAAGTCAAAATAATTTGAATGGTTCGATTCCTATTAGTTTTGGTTTTCTTACAAATCTAATGGTTATTGACCTTTCTCAAAATCAATTTTCAGGAGAAATCCCGGAAGAAATTGGTAACCTTACGAGTTTAGTAGAACTTAAATTAAATGATAACCAGTTTAGTGGACAAATCCCAGAATCCTTTGGGCAACTAATTCATTTATCTCTCTTTCAAGCAAATGATAACCAGTTGGAGGGTACAATTCCTGCAAATATTGATGGTATGCAGAACCTAGATAATTTATATCTTCAAAATAATCAATTTTTTGGCATAATTCCTGAAAGTATTTGTCAATTGTCAATCAATCTAAATAATCCATTTAATTTTAACATAGGAAATAATTCTTTTTGTCCACCATATCCTGAATGCGTTGAACCTTTCATAGAATACCAAGAAATAATTGAATGTCCAGGTGTAGTAGAATTATGGAATGAATTATATTATGCAGAAGAAATTATTGAATTTGATTTTTCAGATTCTGAATTATCGGGAATCATTCCTTCAAATATTGGATATTTTACTAATTTAGTTTCATTAGATTTATCTGGGAATGACCTATATGGTGAGATTCCGACGGAGGTAGGTAACATAGATAGTCTCAAATACTTGGACCTATCATATAATCAATTAAGTGGGCAGATTCCATCAAGCATTGGCAATCTTAGTAACCTTATTGAGCTTAGGCTCTATTTTAATGAATTATCTGGGAACATCCCTTCTGAAATAGGTGATCTCGCTGAACTTGAATACCTAAATCTCTTTAACAATGAACTAATAGGAAGCATACCATCAGAATTAGGAAATCTAGAATTGTTAGATAAATTATATCTACATCAGAATCAACTTAGTGGATCCATACCTGAACAAATATTTTCTCTTTCAAATCTTACATCGCTTTACATCAATCATAATAATCTTATAGGCACCATACCTGAAAATATCAATGAATTAGAATCTATTGAGAGGCTTAGATTGCAAAATAATAACCTTTCTGGATTAATACCTCAGACCATTTGCACTCTTGATCTTGAATGGGATAATACACTAAAATTTAACATAAGCAATAATAGGCTTTGTGCACCATACCCTGATTGTATCATTGGTGAAGAAGGAGTACAAGACACCAGTAGTTGTAATGAGGTCGCTTCCATAGAGACCCTTGAAATACCATATGAATTTGGTATTAACAAAGCATATCCTAATCCCTTCAACCCACACGTCACGGTAGAATACACACTAGAAAAAGAAACTATGGTTGAAGTGAGGATATACGATATTCTAGGAAAAAAGGTTCAGACCTTGGTCAATGGTATTCAAAAGGCTGGACAAAATAAAATTCGCTGGCAAGGAAAAGATGAGAATGGAAATAAAGTTTCAGCTGGAATTTATTATTTGCATCTTAGTTCCGACCAACGACACCAGACAATTAAACTGATTTTTGTCAAATGATTTTTATATGTTCGAAAGTTTATTAAGGTATAAGAAAATTTTTTATATTAATTATTTTATCTAAAGTTTAATGATTGAAAAAGTACAATTATTCAAGGGAAATAATTTTGATGAAGTCGATTTGAACTATTTTATCTATTATCCCAAAGAATATGAAAAAAATATTGAATCCCATCCTCTCGTATTGTTTTTACATGGGGCAGATGAGAGAGGAGATAATCTAGAAAAAATAAAATTACATGGAATTCCTAAATTAATTGCCCAAGAAAAGTCATTACCTTTTACATGCATCGCTCCACAATGTCCTATTAATGGTTATTGGAATCGTTCTGAGTACGTAAATAGTTTAGTTTCTCTAGTGAATGAAGTTAAGCAATACTATGGAATTGACTCTAAAAAGATTCATGGTACCGGATTGAGTATGGGAGGGTTAGGCATAATGGCGATGGCAATTCAGGAACCAGACATGTTTTCGTCCATTATACCTATTTGTGGTGGCGCAGAACTGACAGAGATAAAAAGATTGAAAGATTTACCTATTTGGCTATTCCACGGTGAACTCGATGAAGTACATCCAGTTGAGAATTCCATTTCTATTTATGACACGCTCAAACCTATTAATAAAAATATCTACTTGACCATATATGAGAACGTTTATCATGATTCTTGGACCCAGACTTATGAGAATCCAGCTATCTATGACTGGTTACTGAAGTTTAGTCAATAGGTACTCAATACCATATGAGAGGATTTTCAATTGGACCCTCAAGTTTGATGATTACTGTTCCTCCTTTTCTTGTTAGATTTTTTCCATTTTTCTTTTCCCATGAATTTATCCAGTTTTTTACTCCTAACGATATCGGATGTATTTGAATAACTGCATTATTTAGTCTTACTTTTGGAATAAATCCATTCTGTCTGAGGCTCATGTTGCCGTTTACATTTATCTTCAAAAAAGGAGTATGAAACCTTAATACATAATCTCCAGTAAATTGGTTAATCATGTTGATCTCCATTTCAACGAGTCTTATCATCAGTGAGTTATTCCATATTCCGAGAGTCTCAAGAATTCTTTCAACTTCTGGTTCATTAATTATGCCTTCAGGGATTTTTATCTCAAAATTCCTTACTCTAAATCTTCCATTTATTCTGTGAATGACAATTGAACTATCTATCAATCCATTTATTATCATGTCATTGGATTCGATTGTAAGATCTGGTAAGCTGATTTTTGATTGTTCTTTAAAGTAATTATTTGGTAATGCAGTAAATGATGCTCCGCTGATATTGAATTTTCCTCGTTCCATCATTAGATCATATTCAAGAGATTGAGGGTCAAACTCAAATTCCATTTTTGATGTATAATTCTGAGATATTTCCTTAAGCTCAAAAAAATATTCCCAATCAGCAAGAGGTGCATTGTATAGTGAGTCACTTTTTGGGTTTATCTGAAATGACCTACTTTTCCAATCAAAAATAAGAAAATCATCATTTGGAACAATATTGATCTGTGTTGGTTTTGCGACAATTTTTTCAGGTAAATAAAGCTCATATCTCCATGAATAATCATTTAATGGTGGTGATTCCATTGTGACATAATTTTTAATGATCAATTCGTTGATCGATTTTGGTAGACTTCCTTGATCAATTAAATGTAGGTCTATTGCTTTTGTAATTAGTTCTATGGATTGTCTAGGAATTAATTCTCTTTTTTGAAGCAGTCTAATCTTTTCATTTGTAATCCAATTATCCGATCTAACCTTTGAAGAAAGGGAAACCCCTTTTAGAGTCAAATCAGGTCCGGAAAACGTGATTTTTGATGAAATCAGACTGTCTCTTTTTTGGTAAGCAAGGTCTAGATCAGAAAATCCAAATCTAAATTCATTTATTTTGATTCTGTGAATGTCATAATTATTAATGGATGGCATCCATTCGAATTCAAAATCTTTTAAATAAATCTCTGATTCAGGTAATTTGGCTTGCAGTTTTCCATTAGGTTGAGCATAGAGGCCTATGGTTGCCATGCAAATGAAATATTTGAAGAATTTTATTTTAGATTGACCGGTCTTGAACATTAAGTTTTTAAACATGATATGTTATTACTTTAAAAAGTTAGTGTTTTTATGTTATTTTTATGGGAACAATTTATTCCTTTTTGTATAAAAACCTATAAAGTGTCAAATTCGAAAATAATATATTCAACAGATAATAGTGTAAATATTGCGAACGATCATCCTATTGAAAATGAAGTCACTATTTCAGAACAAAAGGTTCGGCTCCATCTTGATAGAAAGAGAGGAGGAAAAGTGGTAACTATTGTAAGAGGACTAATTCATGACTCTGACAAAATGCTTAGTCTTACAAAAGAATTAAAGAAAAAATGTGGAGTTGGTGGTACTTACAAAGAAAAGGAAATTCTCATCCAAGGAAATAAAAGAGATGTTGTGAAAGGAATTTTAATGGAAAAGGGATATGATGTTAAATTAAGCGGTGGATAGAAATGATATGAGATTAACTTATAAAGAAATAGTTATTACTTTTTTTCTAGCTTTTTGTATCTGGTCCTGTTCTGAAGCCTCAGGTCACGGGTCCTTCACGATGGTCCTCTCTGGTAGCATGCACGGCCAGTTAGATCCTTGTGGATGAAAGAAAAACCCTTTGGGCGGTCTGTCCAGAAGATCAACAAAGATTAAGGAGTTAAGATCCTCCAATGAAAACCCATTGATTCTTGATGCTGGGGACCTTTTTTTTAGTACAAAGGATTTAAACCCGAGCAATAAGAATTCGGAAACAGTACGGGCTCAAGCAATAATGGAGGGATACCAAAAGATTGGTTGTGATGTTATCAATGTAGGTCATTATGAAGTATTAAATGGTTTATCCTTTCTAAATCAAATAATAAAGAGATACAATATACCCTTTATCTCTGCAAACCTAAAAAATGCTAAAACAAATGAATTAATTTTCAAACCATACGAAATATTTGAAAGAGATAATTTAAAGATAGGTGTCGTTGGAGTTACAGACATGCTTCCTGATACTTGTAAATCAATCGTTTCTGAAGATTATATTAATAAGGCCAATGAATATGGAAAAAAAATATCTGAAGAAGTTGACCTCCTTATTGCATTAGTTAATGCGCAGAGAAGTGCGCAGTCATCACTTGTAGAAAAATTGCCAATGTTTGATTTCATAATCACAAGTGGTAGCACAAACATGTCCAGGGCAAATAGCCCGCAAGTTGATGATGGTCCATATATTTACTCTTGTGGCAAACAAGGTAAATATCTTTTGACAATTGACCTTGACTTGAGAAAAAAGAATACCCCATTCGTTGATATATCTGCTCAAGAAAAGAAGATAAGATCAATAAATAAAAGATTTGAGAGATTGCAAAAAAAAGATCCTAACATGCCACTTGAATCAATCTATGAAAACCAGCAGAATATTTTAAATTTGATCAAACAGTACAAAGAAGACATAAAGCAATCCGAGCAAATCATAGCCTCAGCAGTAAATACACTTGAGTTCCAGACCATACCTCTTAGTAGATCAGTTGAGGACGATGAGGAAATATTGGCCTTTGTTAACAAATCGGTTGAAACCTGTAATGCGCTAGCACCTAAAACTTCCAAATCAAAAAAGGTAAATAGAAAAAAAATAGATCCACATGCTGGTCATGAACATTAAAAAAACCTTTAGTATTGAGTCATAAAAAACAGATAGTATTAATCATATTTATTTCTACTTTCATTTCATTCTTATTTAATGAACTAAGATTAGATGAATCTTTAGAGTGGGTAGCAAAACCGTTAAAAAAAATTGATAATATTGATGATTTAAAAATCATATCATCTGAGCCAGTCATCAGGGAGATTGATCTAGAATTTGCAAGTCAACTTCACCAAAATGGTACAATGTTCATTGATGCGAGGGATGAGGAATATCTTTCGGATGGTTTTATTCCTAACGCAATAGCTGATGATAATATTGATTCGCTTATTGAAAAAGTATATTCCATAGTTGGACTTGACAACCAATTCGTTGTGTATTGCAGTGATGATGATTGCGGTTCAAGTGAAGAGCTTGCATATCAACTTCAAGACGCGGGCTTTAATAACATACTTGTTTTTAAAGGAGGTTGGAAAAGCTGGAAAGATGCTGGCATGGGAATAGAATATCATGAATAAGATTCACCCAATCATCATACTTATCATGAGGATTATAATAGGGTCTGTTTTCATATATGCAAGCTATGATAAAATATTAGAACCTGGTCAGTTTGCACGAAACATTTCGAATTACCATATTGTACCTTTTGGACTTGAGAATACTGTTGCCATTATTCTCCCATGGCTTGAGCTTATCATTGGTTTGGGAATTATATTTGGACTGTTCATTAACGCAAATGTAATGATTAGCGGTGGGTTATTGATAGTCTTCATTTCTATGATCATTCAGGCTATTTTAAGAGGATTTAATATTGACTGCGGATGCGGTCTCAAGGAAGGGGAAATGGTTGGATGGTCAAAAGTAATAGAAAATACCTTATTTCTTGGAGTTTGTTATATCATTTATCATTCTAAAAATAGAATCTTTGAATTTTATCCAAAAACTACATTGTGATGGGGGATTTGATTATATAATTTCCACGGCCTATTGTTTACAGACATTATAGTATTGCGAGAGTAGCTCAGCTGGTAGAGCATCACGTTGCCAACGTGAGGGTCGCGAGTTCGAATCTCGTCTCTCGCTCAAAAAA
>MDSZ01109971.1_pt1 | contig 25467 bp, 24 predicted proteins | sample 811201 | NCBI WGS metagenome assembly MDSZ01 (sample SAMN05326647, study PRJNA326480) | marine metagenome | isolation source: seawater | place: Indian Ocean: North | collected 2010
ATAAGGATTTTGGAGAGATGGCCGAGTGGTTTAAGGCGCACGCCTGGAACGCGTGTATAGGGGCAACTCTATCGTGGGTTCGAATCCCACTCTCTCCGCCAAATAAAAAATGAGCAACCAGAATGTTTTAAGTTTATTTAAAAATGGAATTAGAAAAATAACTGAATACCCTCTTGTTGAAATCCCAAATCAAGTTGCAAAAAAACCACCTATACAATCTATTAATCCAATTGTACATCAAACTTGGATTAATAATAAATTTGGAAAGACACATGCAAAATCGATTAAAAAATTCAGAAAATTAAATACTAATTTATCCTTTAAAATTTATTCAGATAATGAAATGAAACAATATATGAAGAATAATTGGTCTAATCATAAAATTTATAAAATATTTCAAAACTCATTAATCGGGCCTCTTAGATCAGATTTATTTCGATATTGTATTTTATACGATCAAGGTGGTTACTATTTTGATATTAGTCGAGGCTGTTCAATCCCTTTAACTAAACTTCACTCAAAAAATACTAAGTTAATATTAACATATGAGGATACCTTATGTTATTTTCCTCCGAAAAATAAAAAAATATATAAACTCAAAAGACCATTCAATCATGTTTTACAATGGGGGCTAGCTTTTGAAAAAAATAGTAAATTTTTAAAATTATTAATCCAAAGTATAATTGAAATATATCCTTTTTATAGAAATAAGATTTTCTCCAATCCAAAATTAGCAATTTTAAATTTTACCGGTCCAGGAATGTATACATCTGTGATGAGAGATTATATCTCTAGGTATAGTATGAATAATATTAAAGAGCTTGATATCAAATTTAATGACAAAGGAATTTTTAAGCTAGAAGGTTCCCAATTGAGGTATCAAATTAAACCTAGCTATACATATTTGATTAATAAAAAGATTTGTAAATAGGTGAGTGACTAATATTAAATATTTAAAACATGAATAGAAATTTAATCGTAAGTTCAGCAGATAGTAAATATTCAAATTTATTAATTGAGCTTTTTAAATCTGTAAAAAATTTAGAAGGATATGATTTTGCAGTATTAGACTGTGGATTATCAGAAAGCGCAAAAAGTTTTTTCAGTGAAAAAAAAATTATTTACAAGGTTCCCTCTTGGGAATTTAATATACCTAATTATAAGATAAGAGATCGAGATTATCTTAAAATTCAATTTTCTAGATTTTACTTAGACAAATACTTTCCTGGGTACGAAAATTATATTTGGATGGACTCAGATACTTGGGTTAATTGCGCTGAAACTTTTAAACTTTATATTCAAGGTGCAAATCAAAGTGGATTCGCTATATGCCCTCAAGTAGATCGATCATCTCCTAAATTAATTGACACTAAATGGTTTTTAAATTTTCCAACTAAAATCAATTCTATAAACTTTAAAAATATATCAAGAAGTATTAATAAAACTTTAGGCAAAAAATATGCTGGTTATTATACATTAAATGCAGGTTGTTTTGCTTATAATTCAAAATTTGATGGTTTAGAAATAATTAAAAAAAATTTATCAATGGCTTCAAAGAAAGGCAGGATATTTGGCTCAGACCAAGTGGCACTTGCTCTAACAATGTTTGAAGATAAAGTTCCTTTTGAATTATTACCATCTTACTGTAATTGGATTTGCGAACATCATATGCCAAAATTCTGTAATATAAAAAATTTATTTGTTGAACCTTATATTCCAAATAATAACATTGCTGTAATTCACCTTGCTGGACTAGATAAGGATAGATCTGAAAAAAACATAATCCATCAAATAAAAACCCTTGATAATAAAGTAATTAATAAATCACTTAGATTTATTGATTAATTTAAATCTAAACCTTTTTTATTATTTGCACCAAGTTTACGCATTTCCTCAGCTCTGTTATATAAAGATCCTCTCCCATCTTTTATATATTTTTTTGCATTTGAAACGCTATCTGTTGCCTTTATCAAATTTTTTTCAGAATCCTCTAAAATATTAATTGATTTAATAATTTGATCATACATTTGACCGGCTAAATTAGCAATTTCAGTTGAATTTTTATTTTGCTTTTCTAATTTCCAAATGCTTTCAATTAGCTTCATACACATTATAAGAGTTGATGGCCCTACTATAATAATTTGTTTTTGTTGGGCATAATTTGCAAGCGTAGAGTCATATTTTTGAGCAGTAACAAATGCAAATTCATGAGGCATAAATATAAAAACATAATCAGGGGAGTTAATATTCAATAAATTTTTATAATCTTTTTTATTTATTGAATTTATATGGTTTTTAACAGAGTTAATGAAATTTTTTATTGCATTATCTTTGATATTTTCATCATCAGAATTTTGAAAGTTATACCAATCTTTCATTGGAACTTTGGAGTCAATAATAATATTTCTATTTTCAGGAAGAAAAACAACTACATCGGGCCTTAATAGAGAACCATCCTCATTTTTTCCAGTGAACTGTGTTTTATAGTCACGATTTTTAGTCATACCGCAATCTTCTAATATATTCTCTAATATTACTTCTCCCATATCACCCATATCTGAAATATTTGTAGTCATTGCATTGGTCATTTTTTTTGTTAAATCACCAATTTCATCAATTTTTGAATTAACATAACCACTTTGCTCTAAAGTTTTATTAAGAAGTGATTCAATATTTTGATTAATTTTTTCTATTGCAAAACTTTTTTGACTTTCGGTGTCTTTTTTAGATTTAAAAACAATATAAAAAAGAAGGAATATGATTGCTATTAAAAGAATTATAATTAAGTGCTCAAAGTTCATATTTTATTAAAGCTTAGATTTCAAAATAAAACTAAAATTCAAGATATTTTAATTTTTTTTAAATTTTCTTTAAGTCTAGTTTGAAGTTGAAAAATTAAATTCATGTCAAAGACATTTTTCTGAATCATATCATTAAAATTTTTTTTTATTTCTTCTGTTATTGCTTCTAATTGATATAATTCATTTGGGAAGTGATTTTTTAAATTTTGAATTTCATTATTAAATTCAATCAAAGCAGATTTAAAATGCTTATCTGAGAAAGTTTCAAGCTTATCTTTAATAGCATTAATTGAAAAGTTTGTATCTATTTTTGACTCTAAATCGTAAATGGTTAAATTGAAGTAATCAAAAATTTGATCACATAAATCATTCAATTTCGCGTAGTTGTCACTTATAGATAAATTCATTAACTGATATTACTATAAAATAAAATTTATTGTTAAAAATTAAGTAAGTGCTTTCCAATATTTTTCTTTGTTTTTAGGTATTCTTTATTAAATTTATTAACACCTGGACGAATTTTTATTACTCGACTAACCTTTATTCCTTGCTTTGTTAAAGAACTTATTTTCTCAGGATTATTAGTAATAAGATTAATATTATTTATCTTTAAATACTTAAGAATTTTTATTGCAGATTTATAATCTCTTTCATCGCCACTAAAGCCTAATATATTATCAGCCGCATAAGTATCCCATCCATTTTCTTGAATATTATAACTAATAATTTTATTGTGAATTCCCAATCCTCTTCCCTCTTGATTTAAGTATACAATTATACCTTTGCCAGCATTGTTATTCATATAATCTATGGCTGTATTTAATTGATAACCACAATCGCATCTTTGGCTGCCCATTAAATCTCCTGTTAGACAAGATGAATGGATTCTTACATTTATTTTTTTTGATTTACTTTTTTCATTAAAAATTAGTGCATAGTGAGTTGATTTAAGAACCGTATCATCAAATAATAAAATTTTTACATCATGATTATTTTTTAAAGGCAAAGATGTAGAATTTCTAAATATAATATTAGATTTATTTAGAGACTTTGATATTTGATCAATATCAAAAGAGACATCTTTAATATTTCTTTTTTTATTATTTTTTAAAAATACTGGGAAAGGAAGAATATTTAATTTTTTGAAAATCTTAATCATTTTCTTCTCGTTGCTATCTAGAGCTTGAGGGTTTTTTATATCAATAAAAATCTTAATATCTTGTTTTGTTGAAAAAAAATTCTGAATTTTATTTGGATTTTTAAGTAAATTAAATTTTAAAAAATTTTGTGAGGTTTCAATTTCAATACCATGAAATTTTAATAAAAAAACAGGAAGTGCAATTTCAGAACTTTTTATTAATTTTTCATATTTTTTAAAGTTTTCATCAGAGGGGCTAAGAACATTATAATTATTATTAAATTTAATTATCTGACCATATTCTAAATTTAGCTGTAATATATCGAGGTCATTTTTCATTGAAGAAGTTAATTTATTTATTTAGCAAAATTAAACAATAAAAAAAGCCCAGTTAATATAACTGGGCTTTGTATGAATAAAAGTTTTTTAAAAAGCTGAATCTCTACCTTCAGATTTAGCAATCTCTCTTGCATTTGGATTTACAGAGGGTCTAAAAGGTATTTCAACTATTTCACCGTCTACAGGTTGCCCAGCTGTATCGCAATACTCATCTGGCAAGTGAAATTTGAATTTATTACCTATATCCTTTTTTTCATAGGGTACGTAACCCATAGCAATATTAGTTTTTAGCTCCGGGGAATACCAAGGAGAAGTCAAATAACCAACAGGGGTATTGCCATCTTCAGACACTAACCAAAAGTCTGGCGCATATTCTTCTATTGGCTTCCCGCCTAATTTAAAACCAACTAGCTGATTTGAATAGGGTTTTTCACCTGCTTCCATCTTGGCTCTCATTGCTTCTAAAGCTTCCTTACCTATATAGTCAGAAGTTTTTTTTCTAGGAACTTGATAGCCTAAATTACACTGGAATGGATATGTTTCAGCATCTAGATCTTGTCCCCAAGATAAAATTCCAGCAGCAATTCTTCTATGGTGAGCTGGAGCAATAACTCTCAAGTTATGTTTTTTTCCTGCTTCTAAAACTGCATACCACATATCATCAGCATAAAGAGTTGAGTCTTTTAAATATATTTCATAACCTTTTTCACCAGTAAAACCAGTTTGAGAAATTATACAATCTCTTCCTCCAACTTTTGCTTCCATTAATCCATAATAAGGAATATCCCTAACAGTATCTCCAACCAAATCAGCCATTAAATCAACAGATTTTGGTCCTTGGATTTGAACTGGACAAACGTCTATTTCATCAATAGAAACGTTAAATTTTTTATCATGATTTACTCCCTGTAAGAAAAACATAATGTCAGAGTCAGAAAGTGAAAACCAAAATTCATCCTCTGCTACTCTTAATAAGATAGGGTCGTTTAGAACTCCACCTTTGCTATTACAAAGTATTACATACTTACCTTTCATTACTTCAATTCTTGAAGCATCTCTGGTAATTACATAATTTGTAAATTTTAATGCATCGGGCCCTTTAACTCTTATTTGTCTTTCAACTGCCACATTCCACATAGTAACATGGTTAACTAATGCATCATACTCTACCATCGCACCACCGTCTTCAGGTTTTACGTAACCTCTTGGGTGGTACATACGATTATAAACTGTACATCTCCAGCAACCTGCTTCAACTGCTAGGTGCCAGTAAGGTGATTTTCTTACACGTGTAGAAATCAACATCTGCTGTGGAGTAGGTCCAGATTGTCTTAAATTATAGGGAACAAGTCTATCTGACTGATCCACAGTGCTTGGTTGTGTTAGCTTCATGTATCCTCCTGAAAAGCTATTAGCAATTTTTGAAAAGTAATTTCTTTTTATTTATGATGCAATCAAAATCTAGAGAATTAAAAAATTTTTTTGTGGAGTTTTAATCTTTGATTTTCGACAATAAAATCACCATTTTGCAATTCATTTAACCACAGGCATGTCTTTTCAAACCCGCCAAATGGAAAGCAGTGGAATGCTTTCAAAGGTTTATTTTTATTGGCGTATTCAGCTAATTTTATAAGCATTTCATCATTAGAGGTTTTAGTTAAAAGATCTGTCACTTTAGTGGAGTTTTTCTTAAGAAAATTGATTGAATTACCAACCCCACTCATAACCCCGAAACTTAAAAGAGTTTTAAATGAGGCGGGACCTGGGAAGCCCACTCGAACAGGAAGATCAATTTCTTTTTCTAAAAGATTTTCACACCAATTTATAAAAGGATTAGAATCAAAAAAGAATTGGGTAACTAATTCTAATTTTAAATTTTTAGATTTTGCTAAATTAAATTTTTTATTTAAAAAATAGTCTATTGTTTCTTGACTAATATCAGGAGATCCCTCGGGATGACCTGCTATACCTATCTCATCAAAATTGAATTCTTTCAAAACTCCTGAATCTAAAATTTCTAATGATGAGGTTATTTGTCCTAATTGATTTCCTCCTCCACCTATTACTAAAATTTTATTGCTATCTGTTCTTTCTCTTACTTTAGACAAGAACTGACTGACATCTTCTAAATTTTTCATTGTCCTAGCTGGTAAGTGAGGTATGGGTGTTAAGTTATTATTAGATACAAACTCAACAGTTTCTAAAATGTCACTCTCAGATGCATCAGGAAGATATGTAATATAAACATTATTCTTTTTATTTAACGGTATAGATTTCAGTTTATGTCTCACTTTTGGATTCAACTCAATAGTGAAACCCTCAATTAAAGAAATAATTTTTTCTTTGGTCATAATATAAAAAGTATAGAAGGTTAAGACTTTAATCTAGTATTTTCAGGATCCAAAAGAGGTTCATTTGTTACTATCAAAGGATATCTTTTTCCAAAATATTCTAATTCTAGTTTGGTACCCTGATCAGATAACTCTTTAGGTAAATAACCATACACAATATGTTTATCTATATAATATCCATAATTAGTGCTAGTGACATAACCAACTGGTTTACCACCACTATAAATTGGCTCTGTTCCTAAAGCCATTCCTTCGGGGTCATCAATTATCATACATGCCAATTTCTTTTGAAGGGGCTGTTCTTTGATTTTTAACAAAGCTTCTTTGCCAATAAAATCAGTATTTTTTTTGAACTTTACTGTAAAACCAAGGCCAGATTCATAGGGATTAGTATTTGTATGAATATCTGAACCAAGTGAACGGTATCCCTTTTCTAATCTGAGAGATTCAAATGCACCTGCTCCAGAACAAATCATATTGAATTCACGTGATGCCTCTCTTATTTCATCCCAAAGAGTTAAACCATATTCAGTGGGAGTATATATTTCCCATCCAAGTTCACCGATATATGAAATTCTTACTGCAACACAAGGTATATTGCTAATAGAAATTCTTTTGATTGAAAAGAATGGAAAAGCATCATTGGAAATATCATCATCATCACATAGTTTTTCAAGTACTAACCTAGAATTAGGTCCCCATAAACCAATACCTGCTAGTGCGGAGGTCCAATCAATTATTTGAACACTACCATCATCAGGGGCATTACTTTTTAACCAATCTAAATCTATCATTCCATTGCCAGCACCAGCTAGTACCCAAAATTTATTTTCTTCAAGACGTGAAATTGTAAGATCACTTTTAATACCACCATAAATATTTGAGATAACGCTATAAACAACTTTACCAACAGGTACATCTATATTATTTGTACAAACTTTTTGAAGTAATCCTAATGCACCCTTTCCACTAACTTCAATTTTTACAAAACCAGTAATATCAAAAAGAGCTCCAGTTTGTCGAGTAACTAAGTGTTCAACTGCTTGAATAGGAGACCAGTATTTTGCAGCCCATCCAGTTCGGTTAGGAAAATTTTTACCTTTCATTAATTCAGCATTTGACTCATACCACTGTGGTCTTTCCCATCCCATGGTCTCAAAAAATTGTGCTTTTTGACCCTCTAATCGACTATAAAAAGGACTTCTTCTTAAAGGTCGCGGTTGTTCCATTTGTTGAAGAGGATGAATGATATCATATACCTCTTTATAATTTTGCTTTCCTCTTGCTCTCAAATATTTCCTTACATGGTGATGTTTATGAAATCGATTAATGTCTCCTTGACGAACATCTAATTCAGGTTCACCATTAGCTATCCACTCTGCCATAGCCTTACCAACACCACCACTATGAGTAATCCATACAGCGTTAGCTGTCCAAAGCCCTTTAATTGAAGTTTCACCCATCAATGGATTTCCGTCGGTTGTGAAAGAAAACAGACCATTGATTTTTCTTGTTAATTTTTTCTCAGAAAATTTAGGAAATAACCAATTTGACTCTTTGTGCGCTCCTTCAAAGTCATCAGGTCTAAAATCAACTAAAGAGGGCATTTCATCTGCATCTTCGGGTTTTTTTAATTCTTCAGACTCTAATATTCTTGGTTCATGACGATAGTTACCTATGACGTAAGTATCATTCCACTGTCTAAAATATAAACTGTAATCTTGGTGACGTATTAATGCGTGTTCTACTCGAGCTTCTTTGTGCTCTGCTTGAAATTCTTTCAACTCTTCAAATGGCTCCAGCCAAGCCATTTGATGTTCACACGGGACTAGAGGCAAAGAGATATTAGCGAGTCTTCCCATTTTTGGTGCCCAAATTCCTGTTGAGACTAGGACGATATCAGCTTCGTAATAACCTTTAGATGTTTCTACTCCTCTTATTTGATTGTTAGAAACTTTAAATCCAGTAACTGGTGTATCACCAATAAACTCACCTGCATTCTTATCTATCACATACTTAGCCATTGCACTTACCGCTCTTACTGGAGCAGCTAGGCCATCAGTTGGAACATAGTATCCGCCATGAATTTTTTCTGGATCAATAAATGGACTTAATTTTAAAACTTCATCAGGAGAAATAATTTTTGCATCAGTCAGACCATAACTATGAGCAATTCCCATTTTTCTGTATAAATCTTCGTGCCTTTCTTTTGTTTTAGAAACTTCTATTCCTCCAACAGTGTGGTAGCAAGGTTTACCTTCAAAAGTTAACGATCTTAAAAGATCAACAGTGTATTGTGCAAATTTACACATCATTCTTGATGGGTTTGTTTGAAATACACCACCTGGAGCATGGCTTGTAGATCCCCCAGTTTCAAATAGAGGACCTTGGTCTAATATCGTCATATCTTTCCAACCTAATTTCGCCAAGTGATAGGCAGTGCTAGCTCCAACAATCCCACTACCAACAATAATTATTCTAGATTTTTGAGACATCAGTCCTCCTAAATATTAGTTAAAGCTAACCAGTTCCAAAAATTGATGTCAATATGAAAAGATTATTAGAAATTGACTGCGTCGATGAGTCGATCTTCAAGATAATCGCTGAAAGAGCGATTACAACTCAAAAGTAGATGGTCCTCCAGGTTAAAAATGGAGCAATCAATTCTAGCTAACAAAGTTTGAGCTGATGTCATTGTTTTGAAAGATTTTTTCCTAAAGTCAAAGTGAGTTAATTTATTGAGGGTTTTAAAGGCATTTTGACCACGTATATGAAAGAAGACTTGAGCATCTGAAAAGTTTGTAGCTAAAATAGAGCTAGTTTTATTAAGTTTTTCGATATGTTGAATGATTTTTAAATCAGAGATTTCTTTATTAAAAATCAGGCACCATTGATCAAAAGATAGCTTAGCTAGGATATTATCCTCGTTGGCAATTATTCTTAAAATATCTATTGGGGGGAGTAATTTAAATGATTTATTTACTGCGTTATTGAACTCAGAGTCACCGGATCCTCTAATAATAATTTGTTTAAAAGAAGTAGTCCTGATTTCTACATCGTTAGATCTAATTACATCTCTCATGATACTAATCTCTCATTTTTTTCATCATAAAAAATAGGTTTTACTATTTCTACAACAATTGTTTTTTGGTCTGAGGTGGAAGCAAATGCTTTTGTGCCTATAAGCGAATGCCCATCTTTAATTACTGCTAAGCCAAAGCTATGTCCTAGTGTTGGACTATGGTAGCTGGAGGTAATGTGGCCTAACATTGGCATTGGAGTTGAAATAGTTTGATTTAAAATAATATGTTGTCCTTCCTCTAGTTTATTATTTTTATCTGAAGGAATAATACCAACAAGTTGTTTTCGATCAGTTCTTATAGTATCAGATCTTGAAAGAGACCTTTTACCTAAAAAATCTTTTTTATTTTTTCCTATCATCCATGTTAAACCTAAGTCAATAGGAGTTATAGAGCCATCTGTATCTTGACCTACAATAATATATCCTTTTTCTGCTCTAAGCAGGTGCATCGTTTCAGTCCCATACGGGATTAATTCAAACTCTTTACCATAGAAATGAATTTGTTCCCAAATTCTAAGAGCGTTATTAGCAGGAACATAAATCTCATACCCCAGCTCACCAGTAAAACTGGCTCTTAATATCCTTATTTGCATTTCTTCATGTTCGTGAAATTGAAAAGTCATAAATGGAAAAGCTTCATTGCTAAAATCTATTTTTGGGAAAACCTTATTCATTATTTCTTTTGTTTTGGGACCACTAATATTAAAAGTAGAAAATTGTTCAGTTATTGAATTCATATAAACATTTAAATTTGGCCATTCTGTTTGGGCATATTCCTCCATGCAACCTAAAACAGTAGCGGCTCCTCCAGTTGTAGTGGTAGCTATAAAGTGCTCATCTGAGATTTTGCAAATAATACCATCATCTTTGACCATTCCATCTTCACCTAACATCAAAGCGTACCTTGCTGTCCCAGATTTCATTTTATTAAAACTATTGGTGTATATTAAATTCATGAATGATAATGCGTCTTTGCCTTTAATTTCAATCTTTCCAAGAGTGCTTCCATCAAGTATCCCAGCATACTCTCTGACATGTTTGCTCTCTCGTTGAACTGCTTCATCCATAGTTTCAGAGGAATGCTTAGGGAAATACCAAGGTCTTTTCCATTGGCCAACATCTTCAAAAATAGCACCTTTATTGACATGCCAACTGTGGATTGGTGATTTCCTCTCAGGATCATAAAATTCATAAGAATTTCTTCCAGCTATTGCAGCAAAACTTAAAGGAGCATAAGGAGGGCGATAAATTGTTGTTCCTACTTCGTTAACTTTTTTATCTAATAAATCTGATACTATTCCTAAGGCATTGATGCTACTAATCTTACCTTGATCTGTTCCCATGCTATTAGTAGTGAACCTTTTAAGATGCTCAATTCGATCAAAACCCTCTGATATCGCTTGGCGAATATCTTTCGTGGTTACATCATTTTGCAAATCGATAAAAGATTTTGACCACATTGATTGTTTAGATGGTTTAACTTCCCATAATTTTTCAATATTATATTTAGAACTAGTATTAATTTTTATTTTCGTATCAATTTTTTTTATTTTAAAAATTTTTAATTTAGAATTAATTTCATCATTTATTTTTTCAAAATTAAATTGACCACTTGCAGAACCTAAGGTTATAGTAGGTTGAAAAGGCTCAGTAGGCTTATATGTAAGATCTTCTTCATCCCAATTAAGTAACCCTTTTGACTGTGTGAACAAATGGACATCAGGATTGACGCCTCCTGAAATACATAAAAAGTCAGTTTTGATTTCACTTAAACCACCATTGCTATCTGCAATCATAATTTTTTCGATTTTTTTTGTACCAAAAACACTTTTTATTTGTGAATTTGTATAAAGGGGAATGTCATTTTTTCTTATTAACTCAAATAAGCTAGGTTCAATATTTTCACCAGCTCTTGAGTCAATATAGGCTTTTGGTTTGTAGCCTTGTGTTATTAAAGAATAAACTAAACTATTAGTATTAGAATTGTTACTAAAAATTACTGGTTCTTTTGATGGAACAACGCCATATCTATATATATATTTTTCAAAAGATGAAGCTAACATAATTCCTGGTAGGTCATTATTTTGAAACGATAAAAATCTTTCTATATGGCCATTACACAAAACTACATGATCAGTTCTAATTTTATGAAGCGTGCTATTAACTTTATTTTCATCTGGCTTTGCTCCAACATATTTATCTTCAACAGCAATTAGGTGATTAATGTAATTATAGGTTGTAACAAGCGTATCTTTTAATATTTTAATATTTTTTGAAGATTCAATTATTTCAACAGTTTCTTTCACCCAATCTCTAGGAGATAGACCATCTATTGAATGTATTTTATTTGAATTATTTATAATCCCACCCAAGTGACTATCAAATTCGATTAATAAAACATCATAATTTGAATTCACTAGAGACTTTGCTGCTAAAAGGCCATTTAATCCTCCTCCTACAATTACAATATCTACATTATGATGGAGGTGAGAACTTATTGCCTTGAACTCCTTTGGAGGTTTTCCAAGTCCTGCTGCTCTTCTAATTACTGGTTCATAGAGTTTTTTCCAAAAGCTTTTATGGGGACCCATAAAAGTTTTGTAATAAAATCCTGCAGTGAAGAGAGGAGATAGATAATTATTCATACTTCCAATATCAAAATCAAGAGAAGGCCATCTATTTTGACTTTCAATTTCCATACCTTCATAAATTTTTTTAATGGTTGCTCGTGTATTTGGCTCAGAATATTCGCTTAATATTTGTACTAAGGCATTTGGTTCCTCTATTCCACATGTATAAATACCTCTAGGTCGATGGTATTTAAAACTTCTACCTATAAATTGAATATTATTTCGAAGTAGGGCAGAGGCAATAGTATCACCCTTATATCCATAATATTTTTTTCCATCAAAAATAAAACTAATTTTTTGATGATATTGAACAAAAGGATTTTCTTTAAAATTTATGGAATTCATTTTTTAACGGTAAAGTTGCCTGATCCTAACTCAGGTTCTCCAGATGGTGTAACAATTTTATTCTTAAATTTTTTTAAATCAGGTTTTGGATCACCAATTTTATAAGTTTTTAAAATTTCATCTGTTGATGTATCTCTAACACAGTTAAACCATTTACGACATCCGTGAGAGTGCACCCATCTTTCATAAAACAATCCCTTTGGATTAGAGCGTATGAATACATATTCAGCCCATTCTCTGTCACTTATATCTTGAGAGCCATCCGGTCTCTTGACATGCGCCTCTCCACCATTTGAGAACTCGGATTGATCGCGCGGTCCACAATAAGGACATTCAATTATCAGCATTTTAAATTAGTGGGCTACAGCAGCAGCTCCATGCTCATCAACAAGTTTGCCACTAACAAATCTATCAAGACTAAAAGCTGCGTTGATCTGGTGAGGTTGATTTTTTGCTATTGTATGTGCAAAAACATTGGCGCTTCCTGGTGTAGCTTTAAAACCACCAGTTCCCCATCCACAATTAAAAAATAATCCCTCTATATCACACTTACTTATTATGGGACTTGCATCAGGACAAATATCAACGATTCCTCCCCATTGACGTAACATTTTCATTTTTCCAAAAACTGGATAAAGCTCAACCATGGCCCGAATTGTCTCTTCAATAATATTAAAACCACCTCTTTGAGTGAAAGAATTATAACTATCTGTTCCTGCTCCAATAACTAATTCACCCTTATCAGATTGACTGACATATGCATGAACAGCAGAGGACATAACAACGGTATCTATGATTGGTTTAATCGGCTCAGAGACAAGAGCTTGAAGAGGTTTACTTTGAAGAGGGAGTCTTATCCCTGCGGTTTCTGCCAACACACTAGTGTGACCTGAAGCAACAACACCAACCTTATTAGCTCGAATAAATCCTTTAGAGGTTTCTACGCCTTCTATTTTTCCATTTTTAGATTTGATTTGATGAGCCTCACAATTTTGAATTACATCAACTCCCATTTCATCAGCTCTCATTGCAAAACCCCAAGCAATAGCATCATGTCTTGCCACTCCACCACGGGGTTGAAAAGAAGCTCCTAAAACAGGATAACGTAAATTATCAGTATTCATTATAGGAACTTTTTTTTGAATTTCTTCTTTAGATAACCATAATGAGTCAATACCATTCAAATTATTAGCACTTATTCTTCTTTTAATTTCTTTAATATCGTGCTCATTGTGGGCTAAATTCATTACACCTCTTTGACTAAACATTACATTGTAATTTAGTTCAGTAGATAAATTTTCCCATAATTTCAAAGAATGTTCGTAGAGATGGGCGCTATCATCCCAAAGATAATTGGATCTAATAATTGTTGTATTTCTTCCTGTGTTACCTCCACCTAACCAACCTTTTTCAATTACCGCTATATTTTTTAACCCATGTTCTTTAGCTAAATAATAAGCGGTACCAAGACCATGCCCACCGCCACCTATTATGATAACGTCATAGAACTCTCTAGGTTCTGGGCTACGCCACATTTTTGGCCAATCTTTATGACCGTTTAATGCATTTTTTGCGATGCTAAAAATAGAGTATTTTTTCTTCACAGATGGAAAATATCAAAAAAAAATTTACTCAGCTAGATAATTTCAAAGGCGAATTGTCATCAATATGTCGAAATATTTTTGGGAATTGAAACCTTAAGTCACAGTCAGTGTTTGGTGCCACGTTATTATCATCTATATCGCTTTGGCAAACTGTTCTTATTTCAAAGCTAAATCTTGTTTTTTCAGACTTTTCTTTAGATGAGCTATGAAGATGACAGCCCGAAAAACATAGTACTTCTCCTGGTTTGATGGTTACGGGCAATGCATTGACATTTTTGGGTAGATCCTCCTCCAATTGGGGAGCTGAGGGATATGAAAAATCTCCCTTTTTTCTATTTGCAAGATAAATATCTAGGTCCCATGTTGCTGTTGAATTTTTAACAGGTTTAGAAAAAAAATCTGGAAAAAAAATCATAGTATTAGTTTTGTCTATTTCGTTTATAGGTGCCCACCAATTAATTTGTTGATGTATATTTGTTCCCCAAGTATCTCTGTGTGTTTTTATTCTTGATGCCTCTCGGTAGGAAAATTTATTTTCAGCCGGAGCAACTCGAACCACAAACTTATCCCAAAAAGTACTTCCATGATAAAAGTTAATTTCTTTAAGAAAATCTCTAAATAGGTTTAGAAATTTAATAGTATTTTTTAAATCAGAAACAAGTTTAGTACTTATATCTTCACAACTGTTAGATAAATGTAATTTATCTAAATCTCCATTATAATTTTGATAGATTTTGTTTTTTATTTCTTGAATAAGATTTAATGCTATATCTGATTGATTAAATACAAAAATCTTACCATTAAATATCTCTTTTTTGAATTCTTGAAGGTTTAAAATTTTTTGAATAGGTTCAAACAATTATTCGATATCACCTACATATACACCTAAAGCTAAAGCTGTTTCTACTAAAGGATCAGATCGATCAACAACTTTATAAGTTGAGATACCTTCGCTTATTGGAACATCAACAACTTTCCTATCTCTCCATGCTACCATCCTACCAAACTTTTTTTGTGCTAATAAATCTACAGCATAAACACCAAACGCACTTGCTAAAATTCTATCACGGGGTGTCGGAGGAGCACCTCTTTGAACATGCCCAAGAGAAGTAACTCTGCATTCGATATCAGTTTTACCCATAATTTCTTCTGATAAGTAAGTTCCGATACCCCCAAGTCTTTTTTGGCCATCTGCAAATTGTACTTCATAGGTTTTGCCATCCTCGGTTTTGACTGCTTCAGCAACAACAATCAAAGAGTGAACAATCCCTCTATTTTTCATTTCTGTTAACTTTTTAACTATCCCCTTAACAGAGTATTTTAGCTCAGGAATTAAAATAACATCTGCTCCACCCGCAATACCGGCATTTATGGCGATATGCCCAGCATCTCTTCCCATAACCTCTAAAATCATGGTTCTATGGTGACTGGCGGCAGTTGATTGTAAATTATCTAAGGCTTGCGTTGCAACATTTACAGCAGTATTAAATCCAATTGAACTTTCCGTAACTCCTACATCATTATCAATGGTTTTTGGTATAGCAACAATATTGAGATTTCCTCTTTTGGCAATTTCAGTAAGAATTGACATACTTCCATCACCACCAATAACAATTAATCCATCAAGGTTAAGTTCGTGATAGCCGTCGATAATATCCTGGGTTCTATCTTCAAAAGACCCATCGGGCATAGGAAATTTAAACGGATTCCCTTTATTTGTTGTTCCTAGAAATGTACCTCCTTGACGAAGAAGAGAGCCACTAAATGTTTGATAATCTAATGGAAGAAAAGCAACTGGCCTTTGCATTAAACCTACAGTGCCATCACGAATACCTAGCACATCCATTCCATAAGTATTTTTTGCCCTAAAAAAGATTGAACGAACAGCAGCATTCAAGCCACCACAGTCCCCACCGCTTGTTAAGATACCTATTTTTTTCATTTTAAATTTTATCTGAGTCCCACAACCAAGCAGCACCTCTAACTCCACTAGAGTCTCCATGTGTGTTACGTAAGATTTTGTTTCTCACTTTATCACTAAATGTATATTTAGGAAGTAATTTTGGAATATTATTATAAAGTCTTCCAACATTTGACATACCTCCACCCAAAATTATTACATCTGGATCAATAATGCCAATCATAACAGCAATTAGTCGTGCAAACCTATCTTCATAAAACTCAAATTCTTTTTTTGCTCTTTCATCACCATTTGCCTCTAGAGCAACAATTTCTCTTGTCCTTAAATCAGTGCCATATTTTTGATTAAAAATTTTTGTAAAGCCAATACCAGAAATAAATTGTTCTGCACATAAAGATCTCCCACAATTACCTACAGGACATTTTACATCCAAATCATATTCTTCTTGTGTTGGATAGGGTAAAGGTTGATGACCCCAATCCCCAGCAACTTGATTAACTCCTTCAACAACTTGCTTGTTAAATACAAAAGATCCACCAAAACCTGACCCGATTATTATACCCCATACCGATTTGTATTCTTGTCCAGATCCATCAATGGCCTCAGATAAGGCAAAACAATTAGCGTCATTCATCATTTTAATTTTTCTATTAAGGCTAATTTCTAAATCTTTTTGAAAAGGTTTATCATTAATCCATACACAATTTGCATTGTTGACCAATCCAGTTTCATTAGATGAAAACCCCGGTATGCATATACCAACTGAATTTTGAGACTTAGTATATTCATCAAACTCACTCACTAGAGCTTTAACTGTATCTATACCACTCTGATAGTCTTTATCATAAGTTGATCTCTTTCTAAGAACCTCTTTTCCTTTGGAGTCCATTAAGATACCCTCAATTTTAGTTCCCCCATAGTCGATACCAATTTTATAGTTTGAAGTCATTTTATTAGATTATCTATAGATATAGATTTAATTTAATTCCTCAAGACTCTTATTGTCAATATTGTGAGTTTATATAATAAGTATAAGATTGAATTGTGAAAAAAATTATTAATTGGGGAATAATTAGCACCGCAAAGATTGGATGGGAATATGTAATTCCTGCAATCAATAAATCTAAAAATAGTAAAGTTATTGCACTTGCTAGCCGAAATATATCTAAAGCTAAGTCTCTATCAAATAGAATGAAGATCTCTAAATATTATGGTTCTTATAAAGAATTATATCAAGATCCTAATGTAGATGTTATTTATAATCCTCTGCCAAATCATTTACATATCAAGACAAGTTTAGAGGCAAGTAGTTACGGCAAACATATTCTTTTAGAAAAGCCGCTTTCTTTGAAATCAACAGATATTGACCCATTAATAAAAGCTGCAAAAAAAAATAAAGTTATCATCAAAGAAGCTTTCATGGTAAGACACCATCCCCAATGGCAATGGATTAAAAAATATATTAAATCAGCTAAAATTGGAAAAATCACAAGCATCTCAACAGTCTTTTCTTATAAAAATAAGGACTCCAAAAATATAAGAAATATTAAAAAGTTTGGAGGAGGAGCCATTTATGATATCGGATGCTATCCGACTGTAATATCTAGATATCTTTTAGATAAAGAGCCAAGAAAATTAGTAGCTAGCGCCATTAAAGATAAAAACTTTAAAACAGATATTCTATCCTCTGTGCTTATGGATTTCGGAGGGACTTACTCCTCATTTACTGTTGCCACACAGAGTAATAAATCGCAACAAGTTTTTATCTTAGGTACAAAAAAATCAATTGTTGTTGAAAATCCCTTTAATGCTGAGCCAAAAAAGCCAACAACTGTTATAATTTACAATGGTTATTCAATTTATCGAAATGAAAATATGACAAAGGTTTTCCCTCCAGTTGACCAATATGAAGTTCAAGTTACCGCCTTCTCAAATCATTTAATTAAAAAAACTAAAGTTGACTATGATTTGATTGATGCCAAAAAAAATATGAAAGTGCTAGATGCTATTTTTGCTTCTTTGAAAAAAGGTTCATGGATTAAAGTTTAAAAGAATGAGTAGTTCATTTATTATTCTCTTTTATTTCATTAAAATAAGGCATTGAATTAGCAGCTCCTTCTTTCGTTACAGATATTCCAGCTACTAGGGTAGCAAATTCAATACATTCTTTGTAGTTTTTATTTTGTGATAAGCCAACACAAAAAGCCCCATTAAAAGCATCACCTGCTCCAGTTGTATCGATTACAGGCTTGTTTAATTTTTTTGCAGGAATTAAAAATTCTTCACTTTCATTTTTAAAAAAACAGCCTCTTTCGCCTAATGTAATTAAAATATTTTTTACTCCCATATTTAAAAATTCTTGACCAGCTAATCTACAATCTTTTTCACTTTCAATATTCTTATTTAAATAAAAACTAGCCTCTGTTTCATTAGGTGTAAAAAAATCAATTAAATTAAAAAAATCATTTGAAAATGAACTTGCTGGTGCTGGGTTAAGAATAGTAATGGAGCCACATTCTTTTGCTTTTTTAAGAGCATAAAATGTTATTTCTTTTGGTGTCTCTAATTGAGTTAAAAAAATTTTTGAATTTTTAATAATAGGTAAGCATTCATCTATCATTCGTTGATCAATTGTTCCTGCTGCACCAGGTACAACATTGATAGCATTTTCACCAGTTTGTTCATTTATCATTATACCTGCAGCACCGGTGGAATTAGTAGGGTCAAATAGGACTCCGTCAAAGTTTATACCCGCCTCTTTATATAAAGATAAAGCTAAGTCTGCATAATTGTCTTTTCCCAATTTAGAAATAAAAGAAACACTTCCACCTGATCTAGCTGCAGCTATGGCCTGATTAGAGCCTTTACCACCAGGCCCAATTATATGTTTTTTTCCGAGAACAGTTTGTCCTTTGACTGGAATGTTATCTGAAAAAAAACAAAGATCAGCAACAAAAATTCCAAAAACGCAAATACTCACTTATCTAATACCCAAACAGAGCCATCCGGTTTAACAACTCCTTTGGTTAAAATAAAACATCCAAATGGCCTAGTTTCATTAGTAGTAATAATTGCATAAGCTTTTTTAGCTTCTTCATAAAATTTAAATCTTTCAATAGATCCCATAGTCCAATTAGGGCCTGCTTCATTAAGCATTACATCATTTAATTCTTTATGAACATCATTTAACTCTTCAGGTTTGTCGTCAATTTGCATTCGAATTAATGGAAATTCTATAAAGCTATCAAGAGGAAAAATAGATAAAATAGCTTTTGCGGCTCTTGCTGCATCTACGCCATCTATTCTATGAACTCGAGAATTCATTGAATAAGCGGGAAAGTTGGAGTCACATAAAACAAGTTTATCACCATGACCCATAGCTCTAAGAGTATGAAGTATTTCTGGACTTAGGATAGGATCAATATTTATAAGCATATGGATATAGAACTAAATAAATGACCTTTATTCAACAAGTTTATTTAGCTTCAAATTTTTGATAATCTATTTATATGAAAAGATCAGAAATCAATATAGCGATAAAGAATGCAAAAAAAATGATGGAGAAATACTCTTGGACTCTCCCTCATTGGGGATACTGGTCTAAAAAAGATTATGAAGATAAAATTGAATTAAAAAACTATCTAAGCAAGCATCAAATGGGATGGGATGTTACTGATTTTGGTAAAGGTAAATTTAGAGAGCAAGGTATTACATTATTTTGTATACGAAATGGTATTCAAAGTGACACTAATGATAAGCCTTACGCAGAAAAATTACTTTTTATGGAAGAGGGGCAAGAAATTCCATTTCATAGTCATAAAATAAAATTAGAAGATATCATTAATCGGGGAGGTGGAGATTTAGCTATCGAATTTTTAGAAATTAACGAAAAAAATGAAGAGTTAACAAAAAAGATTGAAGTACTTGTGGATGGAGAAAAAATTACTCTAAACCCCCATGAGCCTTTAGTGTTAAAAAAAGGACAAAGCGTTACCGTGGAACGAAATATTTATCATAGATTTTATGCAGTAAAAGGTTCTGGAATGGTTATGGCGGGTGAGGTCTCACAGGTTAATGATGATAATAATGATAATTATTTTATTGAACCAGTTGGTAGATTTAGCGAAATAGAAGAAGATGAAACACCTATACACCCACTATGGAATGAAATTTGATGTCAAATGGTATCATAGGCTTCGGTATGTGGTGCGTCGACACTACATATAAGCTCAATAAACTTCCAGATAGAGGCAAACTTGAGGTAATTGTTAACACATATCAATGTGTTGGGGGCGGACCTGGTAACGTTCTTACTGATTTATATTCCCTAGGTTTTAAGTCAAAGATGATAGCTATGGGCTCTATTGGAAATGACGCAAATGCATCCTTCATTAAAAAACATTTAAAAAAAAATGGTATCTCAACAAGTTTTTTAGTAAGCACTACAAAAACTACCACCTCTCAAACCATTTGTATGATAGAACAACAAAAAGAAAGAACATTTCTTTATCATCCTGGAGCAAATAAACTACTTGATATAAAACACTTTAAGTTAAATAAGCTGAAAAAAAAACCAAAGTTACTTTACGTAGGATATGTAACTTTATTGGGTAAGCTCGATAAATTTAAAGAAAAGGAAACTAGACTAAATAAGGTCTTAAAAGAGGCAAAAAGAAAAAATTTAATTAATGTTCTCGATTTAGTTTCAAATAAAGATGAAAACTTTCAAAAAATAGTTTTTAGCGCTCTACCTTTTACTGATTATCTTTTATTAAATGAGATTGAAGCACAATTATTGTTTAATAAAAAAGTTACTAATTCTAATAATAATTTGGAAAAAAAATTGATAATTAGTTTATCAAAAAAGGTTTTTAAAAAAGGATTACAAAAAGCAATATTAATTCATAGCCCTAAAGAGTCTTTATATATATCCAAGGATAATATTTTTCATACAAAATCAATGAAGATTCCAAAAAAACAAATTAAAAATGCGGTAGGAGCGGGTGATGCTTTTTGTGCTGGTTTTTTATACGGTATTCATGAAGATTGGGACATTCAAAAAACCTTAACTAAATCTCATGCGGCTGGAACTGCGATGATGACAATAGATGCATCATCGGGTTATCTTCCTAATATTAATAAATTATAGTTTTAAAACTGGATCTGTAATTTCTAAATCTTTGCTCAAACTACGATCAGAAGCTAACTTCTTTTTTGACAAGTTATTATGGTAAATTTTTACAGCATCTTCAGTTTTTAAATCTCCCTCTACAACACTTCTCATAAGTTTTACTAACATAATTGGGTCTTCAGAGAGGTTTATTTTTCTTCCAAAAAGAGCAACTTTAGCACCATATTTACTTGATTTTTTGATTAACTCAAAACAATCTCTTGTAGTTCCTTTACTACCCCCAAGTATCCCTACAACTAGATTTTCAGGATCATAGCTAGCTAGATCTTCCATTGCTTTTGGACCATTGTAAGCAATTTTTAAAAACAAAGGTCTTTCCTCCTTAGTTTGACCAGCTATTGCTTTGATAATACAGTCATTCACATAATTGCCCATTTCCTTAGGTCTGATACCAATATTTATTGGAGGGTTAAAAACCTCTAAGAAGTGATTAAATTTATATTTTACTGCCTCTATCCTAAAATCCCTATAGGCATTAAGCATGGAAAGATCAAAGTCTACATTGTTTGAAAAAGTAACTGAGAATAAACCAAGATTGACTAACTTACTAACTTTTTCAATTCTTGAAGATCGAAAGGGACGTGGATGAGTTGATCTATAATTACCATTTCTCATTAACCAAATATCTGTTGTGTCATTCATTCTAATTGCAGGTGTAACTTTAGATTGGTTAAATATTTTTTTTTGAACTAAGTCTTCTCCCACTGAGGCAGACATTAACATGATATCAACTAGATTGGTTTTGGTCATAGCTATCATAGCTTTTTTATAGTCATTAAGATTTTTAAAACCATCTTCTATTTTTCCATTTTGATTTCTTTTTGGACCAGGGGTTGTAATACCCATAGCAAGATCACCGTCTTTGGCATCAGCTATAATAAAATCTTTTAATTGGTATTTTTTATTTTTTATTTTTTGAAGTTTTGAGTTTAAAGACTTATTCATTATTCAAATTTTATCATCATTTAAATAATAGTATAAATAGAAAAATTTCTTATAAGGATATATAATAATTCTATGTATTTGGGCATAGATCTTGGCACGTCTGCAATGAAATGTCTTATAATTGGAGAAGAACAAGAAATAATTATCAGTGTCTCAAGTAAAGATATACCTCTCTCTACCCCAAATAGCGGCTGGTCAGAACAAGACCCTTCTTCTTGGATTATTGCTTTAGAAGAGTGCATTCACCAATTAAAAGAGAACATTAAACTTAGTGAAATAAAATCTATCTCCTTTTCAGGTCATATGCATGGAGCCACATGCATTGATAAAAAACATGAAGTTATAAGACCGTGTATGCTTTGGAATGACACTAGAAGTCATAAAGAGTGTGGCGAAATAATGAAAGAAAGCTCAGTAATGGATATTGCTGGAAATATTGCGATGCCTGGCTTTACTGCTCCAAAAGTATTGTGGCTTAAGAATAATGAACCCGATAATTACAATTCAATTTATAAAGCCTTATTACCCAAAGATTATTTGAGATTTTATCTTACAGGTGAATTTTTTAGTGACTTATCGGATGCTTCAGGAACTTACTGGTTGGATGTAGAAAAAAGAGATTGGTCACAAAAATTACTTGCAACAGGATCAATGGATATCTCCCAAATGCCAAATGTTTGTGAAGGAACAGATCAAACAGGTGTTTTAAAAAAAGAAATTGCAGAAAAATATGGATTTAATAATGATTGCAAAGTTTATGGAGGAGCGGGAGACAATGCTGCTGCTGCTGTAGGCTTAGGTCTTTACGAAGAGGGAGATGCTTCTATTTCTCTCGGAACATCAGGTGTAATATTCGGCTCTACGAAAAAATTTTTAAAAAATTATGATGATGCCATTCACTCTTTTTGCCATTGTCTGCCCAATACTTGGCATTTAATGTCTGTTATGCTTTCTTGCACTTCAAATGTAAATTGGTTTATTAATACTTTTGACTCGTCAATTAAAGAAATTACTGAACAACTAAGTAACTCGATGAATTCAGAAGATTTAATTAAAAACTCTCCTTTTTATTTACCTTATTTAACAGGAGAGAGAACTCCGATCAATGACCCTCACATTCGTGCAAGTTTTCATAATATGGGAATTGAAACAAATCGAATTTCACTCATCTATAGTCTCATTGAGGGTATTTCTTTTGGTCTTAATGATAATTATCAAGCGCTTCAAAAGACAGGTATTAAATTAGACAAATTATTTGTAATTGGTGGCGGATCTAAAAATGAACATTGGATTAAACTTCTTGCTTCAATTTTAGACAGGGACTTAGCTGTCACTGAAGCTTCGGATGCGATGGCCGCTTATGGTGCAGCTCGATTGGCATTTTTAGGCTTTAATAATCTTAAACACGAGTCTGTTTTAAAACCACCAGCCGTTAATAGAATAATTGAAAAAGACCACAAACTAAATTCCATTCTTAATGATCGTTTTATTAAATGGAAAAACTATTATGTACAGTAAGATATCAAACATATGACTAAATTAAATTATGATGAACTATTAGCCATTCTTGATCATGATTTAGACAACAATAACAATCGACGCTATTTTATTGCTCTTTCTGGCCCTCCAGCATCTGGCAAAAGCACTATCTCTGAAAAAATGGTCAAAGATCTCAACTTTAAAGGACACAAATCTAACATTCTCCAAATGGATGGTTTTCATTATGACGACCAGATCTTAAAGGAAAAAAAACTTCTCTCAAAAAAGGGAGCCCCAGAGACATTTGATGTAATGGGATTATTGAGTTTTATATCAAGACTTCAAAATGAAAATGAGGTTGTCATTCCCGTTTTTGATCGTTCATTAGAACTATCTAGGTCTTCTGCTGTTATTATTTCTAATGATACAAAAGTTATTATAGTTGAAGGAAATTATATTCTTTTAAATTCAAAACCTTGGATAGAATTGCATAAATTTTTTAATTCTAAAATTATGATTAGTTGTGAAGAAAAAGTTTTAGAAAAAAGATTAATTGAACGTTGGAAAAATTTTAATTTATCTAATGAAGATATAAATCAAAAAGTTTATGAAAATGATTTACCCAACGGTATTAATGTTTTAAAAAATAGTATCACTGCAGATTATAATCTAACTAACTAATTAATTTGTTGGTGGTTCTTTTGCGCCAGTCATAAAAGCAACAGCATCTGACATTTCATATTTTTTTGGATCAATAACACAAAGCCTAGTACCTAAACGATGTATATGAATTCTATCTGCAACTTCAAATACATGTGGCATGTTATGAGAAATTAAAATAATTGGAATTCCTCTAGCTCTTACTTCTCCAATTAACTCTAAAACTCGTCTGCTTTCTTTCACACCCAAGGCGGCAGTGGGTTCATCCATAATTACAACCTTAGTTCCAAAAGAGGTAGCACGTGCAACAGCTACACCTTGTCGTTGACCACCAGATAGTGTCTCTACTAATTGGTTAATGTTTTGGATAGTTAGAAGGCCAAGATCAGATAACCTTTTTCTAGCTTCTTCAGCCATGGCTTTTTGATCTAAGAACTTAAAGAATTTCCCCATTATTCCTTTTTGTCTAATTTCTCTTCCTAAGAACATATTATCAGTGATAGATAGGGCCGGAGAGAGCGCAAGATTTTGGTAAACTGTTTCTATTCCCAATTTTCTGGCTTCGATAGGCGATGTAAAAGAAACTTTATTTCCATCTAATAAAATATCACCACTGTCTGGAATTACAGCACCACAAAGAGCTTTAATTAACGTTGATTTTCCTGCACCATTATCACCAATTACCCCTAATACTTCACCTGGATATAATTCAAGATCAGCGCTATCAAGAGCAACCACTTTCCCATATTTTTTTGATAAATTTTTTGCAACAAGGACTGGTTCCATTAGTTTGATACCTTTCTTATCCATTGATCTATACCAACAGCTACAATGATTAGACAACCTAAGGCGAACCTTTGCCATAAAACATCTAAACCTGCAATTGATAATCCAGAACTAAAAACACCAACAATTAACGCTCCAAAAAGAGATCCAATTATTGTGCCTCTGCCTCCAAAAAGTGAAGTGCCACCAATCACA
>MDSZ01091729.1_pt1 | contig 25446 bp, 35 predicted proteins | sample 811201 | NCBI WGS metagenome assembly MDSZ01 (sample SAMN05326647, study PRJNA326480) | marine metagenome | isolation source: seawater | place: Indian Ocean: North | collected 2010
TAATGCCATAATTAGCTCCTCCTATAGTAACGTGGGTTATAGTTACCCTCCCATCTCATACTAATTAAAGCTGAAGGGAATGGTGTATCACTAATGATTGATAAGTTAAATAATTCGTTTCTCATATGTAGGGGAACATCAAAGGTTACTTCGTCAAATACAGGTAGTGTGTTAGATGGATAAGTTTGTGGATTAAGGACAGAATATCCAGCTTCATAAGAGCTATAACCATCGACCTTAAAGGTTACTCTCCCAGTAGGTGCAAAGAAGAATTTATATCTAGACAATACAAGAGAAGCTGTAAAGTCTGCAGCACCATTTTGATCTCTAAAATATGTAGTAGGTAGCTTTAGCTCCATATCATATTTATAACCAACAATCATTTTGTTGGCTACACTTGTATAATCACCATCAACTACAAAATTATTACCACTTACAGTAGCATCCTTATAGTCTCCAGCCTGAGTAGATATTGTAGTACCACCTTGTGATGTCTTTTCAGACAACACCATAACTGGTTTATAAGTAATGCTAGAAGTATTTGCTAGTGCTGGGTAATTTGTAGGAAGAGGTATCGTTGTTTTATTAGTAGGTTTATCGTAAGTTGGAGTTCCTGTAACTTCAGTCCATAAATCAATATTAGGACCAACACCAAAGACAGTACCAGCTACAGGGTTAGGTGTAATAACACTTGTCAATAGGTCACCATCAGGATCCTTATTCAACGCTTGTCTTACAATAGCAACATTACCATTAGTAAGTTCTAATACAGAGAACATAGTATCTGTAAAGAATGCGAATGTAAGTATCTTGCCGATTAGTTCCCATCTAAACCAAGATTGTAAAATCTTCTCTCCTTCATTATAGAACTGACGATAAAGCCAGATATTACTTTCTGATTTAGAGGTAAGACCAAGTAGTTGGTTCTGAGTATTACTAACAACTTTATCTATATTTGATGGTACATACTCCTGAACAATCTTACTGACTTCAGTGACAATAGGAACAGCTTCAGTACCACGATTCATCATCTTGAAGACACGAGTATACCTAGGAGTTTTAGAGACAAAATAAATTTCATCACCTAACTCAATAACAGGAATAGTTGTATCAACCTCGTAAGTAGAAACACTCTTAATCTCAGCAGTCTGTGGTGTTAGAAGACCGTCACCACTGAACATAAAGAACTGCTCACCATTGCCAAATAGAACAAGACCAGCACGTGATGGTTGAACAGAGTAGAGAGTAACTGCTCTGACACTAGCTGTATTCAAATCAATGGGATCAGAAGCTATTGAGATCTGAGAAGACTTAGAAAAGAAACTAATATCCTGTAGTGATGTAGAAACATAATCTGGGATAAGAGTTGATGAAAGTATTACATTATCATTGGATAGGAATCCAACACGATTTAGATAAAAGAAAACATCTTGAATCTTTGCACCAACAAAACTAGGAGTAGGGACTGTTGTTTCATCACCTGCAGTTCTATTTGTATATTGTGCTTCTCTCACTACAAAAGTATTACTACTGCTGACATACTTAATTGTATGTGGAGCGGTCCAATTATTAAAGCCATCACTAATTCCAGGTTTAGCAACTTCTACCCATGCTGAACCGTTCCACTTCAAATAGTAATCATCTTTTTCACCATCTGAATTTAGGATTTTTACGATGTCATTAGTGGAAGGTGAAGTAGGGAGATCAGCAAATGTTGTAACTTCAGTGGAGATACTACCTGGAGTATTTGTAGCACTTTGAGTAACAGTGATAGATCTATTTAATACAGAAGATGATTTGTCAATTGTGACTACTTTATAATCATTAGAGGATGCACTGGTGAAATAATCTCTAACAGTATTAGTGTAAGGAGCTGTCAATCCTCCCGGTCCTGTACTTGGATCGAAATTAACAGTCATCTCTACACCAGTTTTAGCGTTCCAAATCCTTACATTGCCTAATGTAGTAAGAGTAGATCCACTGTAAACTGCAGGAACAATACATCCGAAATAACTATCCTGTTCATTTTCGATAGATGTCTGACTATCTTTGATAATAGAAAACCAGTAAGCTCCTGCTAAAGCCGTAGCTGCTACAGGGTTACTACTGCTATCTAATAGAACATTATCATATTTGGCTCCAGGTCTTTTCTGTAAACCAAAGACTGCATCTGGATATCCGTTCTTAATATCAGACAAGAATCCAGGAGCCATGTTTGGATCTGACTGTTGTGATACACCAAAGTTATAAGAAGGGATAGTCTGTGTTACTGCTGCCATTACCGCCTCAATGCATTCATAGGTTCATAAGATGTGTAATACTGACCATTCTGATTAAAGCCAAAGAATGATCTGTCAATTTGTTGTGTGTCATATTCAAGTGCATAAGCTCTGCACATAACTTCCTGAGCCTCAAGTTGGGCAGCAATTTCTTGAGAACCTACAGTACGTTGTGCAAAAATCTTAGAAGCTCTTGCAATGATGTAACTCTGTACAGGTATAGGTACAGCTATAAATTCTACATGTCTAAGTACATCACAGTAGATAGCTTGATCCCATTCAAATGTATGATTTACCATGTCATACAATTTACGATTTACATCACCAGTATTTTTAGTACGGATAGATGCATGGAAGGATCGGTTATATACAGACTCTGCTGTATTCAAGGAAACCTGAAGAAAGTCATCAGGAACACCTATATTCTTATTAGAATCTGGTGTCATTAAGACATGATATTCCCTATTGAAAGTCCAGCCTTCAGCTTGCACATCCCTGGACACCTGATCAAGTGTGTCTTCGGCGATCGCAACGTCCGGGTTGGTTCGGTCAAGGGATGTAATTGGAGCTTGTCCAACGCTTTCAAGGATTTGATTTACAGCCTCTAGTCTGCGTTGTGTTTTGGTTAGACTCATTAGATCTATTCTCAATAAGGATAAAAAAAAGGGATCCGAAGATCCCCTTAATATCAAGTACGAGTCCTAGCAGGGGAATCGCATTCAACTGTGTGATAAGCAAAACGAAGATTCTTTGTTTCACTATATACATCGGATGCAGATACAGCAGAGCCGTATCCTTTTTCCGTCTTAGCGACGGAATTACGCATAGCAGTGTTTCCACCACTCACGCCAGTAGTAGCACCGGAGACACCATTGTCACCGGCAGCGGAAGTTGGATTAGCCATTTATTAAAGTGAAGTAGCGTTTGTTCCTGCACCACCCCAGCAAGCTACGGTCGAGGCAGTGCCATTAGCAGCAGTGCCAGATAGACGACCGTATTCTTGTGGAGTAGGAGGGTTCATTGTCAAAGAAGCAACAGTACCGACAACACGGCCAGCAGTTGTTGTGTCTTTCCGGGTCACACCAGGAATAAGAGACATAATTAAACCCTCCAATTATCAGGCTTCAGCCCGCAGTTCAATAGCACATGCGGGGTTCAATGTACCGACACCCATAGCCAGACGACCAACGATGATGTCTCCCTGATACATGGTCTTCACGTCTGCACCAGTGGTTTGGACTTGAGGACCGATTCCTTCAACAACACCAGCAGCATCACGCATATAGATGAGGCCACAGGAGGTGCGGAAGTCACCAGAGTAATCGTTGTTCTCACCATCGACACGAGTGATGTGACCAGCGGAACCGCCAGTACCAGCACCAGTCACCATGAACGGCAGGTTGTTGGAACGCTTGATTCCAATACCAGCGATTTCATAGAGACCTTCGCCACTGTTGAGATTACCCTGAGTATTACCATAATCACGATTCAGGATGTTTGAATCAACCTGAGATACAAGTGCATAATACTGACGTGGAGAAAGTACAGCAGTACGTCCTTCACGGGGTACATTTTTTTCGTCGAGAATACTAGCGGCTTCAAAGAATGCGTCCACTAGAGATTGTGCATTGTACTGATTATTAGCGCCAAGCTTAATAACAGAACCACCAGGCTCAGGGCCAGGAGCTGCGGTTACAGGATGTGCTTCACGTGCAGCAAGTGCAATAGTACGGAACACTTTCTTATCATAGGCTTCTGCCAAAGCGTGTCCGATTTTTTTGCTGATCTCTGATCTCAGCGAGTAGTGCGCAAGTGTCTCATCAAGATCATATACAAATGCTGAAGACACAAGGAGATCATCCATCAGGATCGACTTTTCTGCCACTGGAGGATCACCACTTCCAAGAATCGGAGTTCCCGGAGTATGGTATCCAGCCGTCATACGGCCAGTGAAGATGAATTGCATACTCTTTCCTGAACGAAGAGTACGGCTTTGGACAGTACCTTTAGCGATACATGCACTCTCATAAGCTTTGAACATCTCGCCACTAAACAGGCGAAGATAAGTCGCATACTTATCACCGGCACTACCGGCACCAGAGGGATAACCCTGGCTAAGAGCTAGTTGAGGGTTCGAGTTAAGCGAACCAATAGGAGTAGGTCTGGTGTTATTAGTAGCAGACCCTACAGCTGGAGCAGTCATTATTTTTAAGAGGTATAGTTAGCAATTCCTCTGACGTCAAAGGGTTATTCAGTTTTTATATAAGCAGTTCATTGACCAGAACCATGGTTCGGCAAGAGGTATCCGCGTACGGGCTCAAGCCAAATAGTAAAGGGAGGACTTGAACCTCCCTGTAAGCCTTTCTTATTTACTTATGTAGGAACAACTTCCTCAGCCATATCTGTTGTGCCGTCAGCTTTTTTGCCGGACATAACCTTGCATTGAGCAAGACGCTGAGCCATAGTCCCAGCTTCAGGACTATCACCATAACCAGTGGTTGGTTGGAACCATTGATCAAGGGTTGTCTTTACCATGTATTGTACTTTCGACAATGATCGATTACTAGGGTTGTATCCCATGATTATCCAATAGAAGGAGCAGTTAATGCAACTTTGGTAGTCTCGGCTGCAGCGAGATCGAGTGGGAAGTTATGAGCATTGCGTTCATGCATAACTTCAAATCCAAGATTAGCACGGTTTAGAATATCTGCCCAAGTGTTAACCACTTGACCATTACGTGCAATGATTGATTGATTAAAATTAAAGCCATTCAAGTTGAAGGCCATAGTAGAGACACCAAGGCTAGTGAACCAGATGCCAAGAACAGGCCAAGCGGCCAGGAAGAAGTGAAGGCTACGGCTGTTATTAAAGCTAGCGTACTGAAAAATAAGCCGACCGAAATAACCGTGAGCTGCCACGATGTTATACGTTTCTTCCTCTTGTCCAAATTTGTAGCCATAATTTAAAGAAACGGATTCAGTAGTTTCGCGAATAAGGCTCGACGTAACGAGCGATCCATGCATGGCAGAAAAAAGAGCCCCGCCAAACACACCAGCCACTCCAAGCATATGAAAAGGATGCATGAGAATATTATGCTCAGCCTGGAATACCAACATGAAGTTGAATGTACCGGAGATCCCCAACGGCATCCCGTCAGAAAAAGAGCCTTGTCCAAACGGATATACCAAGAATACCGCTGAAGCTGCGGCGACTGGGGCAGAATATGCAACACAAATCCAAGGCCTCATTCCTAGTCGATAACTAAGTTCCCATTCTCGTCCCAGATACCCAAAGATACCAACCAGGAAGTGGAAGACGACCAGTTGGTAAGGTCCACCGTTGTACAACCATTCGTCGAGTGTTGCGGCTTCCCAGATTGGGTAGAAATGTAGTCCGATTGCATTGGAACTTGGAACGACTGCTCCACTGATAATGTTGTTTCCATAGAGTAGTGATCCTGCGACTGGTTCTCTGATGCCATCGATATCTACTGGGGGTGCTGCTACAAAAGCAGTGATAAAACAAATAGTTGCTGCGAGGAGACACGGAATCATCAGTGTCCCAAACCATCCAACATATAGACGGTTCTCTGTGCTGGTAACCCACTCGCAGAAGGAGTTCCAGTTAGATTGTTTTTGTAAAATTGCGGTGTTTGCCAATTAATTAAAACGATAAACGTTGACACGAGCCACACCTGCATCAAGCATTCCAATACGAGCAGCAGTCCCCTTGCTCAGATCAAGGTCACGTCCGGGGATAAACGGACCCCTATCTGTAATAGTCACCACTTCGCAAGTCTTATAACAAACCCGTAGCTTGGTTCCGAAAGGGAGATGTTTATGCGCAGCGGTGGCTGCGTGCATGTTGAACATAGTCCCATTAGCTGTAGTACGGCCGTGAAAAAAATCTCCATACCATGAAGCTGTTAATACGAGAGTGGATAAAATTGGAATCATTAATAACCTTTCTTCTTACCACCGCCTTTGGATCCCTTAGATCCACATCCTTTACGATTAAACATAATTAAAAATCAATAGGTGAACGCTCAAGTTTTTCCATTACTTCCTGCCTATATGCAGGGTCTTTATCGTATTTAGGGTCAGCCATTGCACGTACAAGTGCAGCCTGACTCTTGAAGACATCTTTACTTTCAGTGCGTGGTGCTCTACCTTTAAGCATCTCACCTTCTACACCTTGTGAATTACCGAACCTCTGAGCTAGTGCTTGTACAGCAAAGAATGCAGCAGCTTTATTACCGCTTTCCATTACTTTGTCATACATATCAATTTCATCTTTATTGAATGCTGATGATGCCCAGCGGATCATTTCATCATATGAATCTTGACCGCCAACCATATCTTTAAGACTACTGGCATCAGCCTCAGACATAATATCCTCTTGTGGCTGACTGTTTTTATCAGCTCTAAGGTTTAGATAAGCCTGAGCAAGTTCAGTTTGATCCATACCTTTGAGTCTTTCCATGATTCCTTCGGAATACTCTTTGTCATCAGACTGTGATTCATTCCAAAGTGCTTCAAAGAAATCCTCTTCAGGAGGTTCTTCTTCTTTTTCTTGAGGAGGTTCCTCTTGAGATTGTTGAGGTGATTCTTCCTTACCTAGCTTACCTTGTAGTTCAATGTAAGCCTTCTCAAGTTCTTCAGCGTCTTTATATTTACCAGCGAGAAGTTCAGATTGTTGAGTCTCTAACTTCTCACCAATTTCCAGACTCTCCTTTTCGTCTGCAGATAGTTCACCCGTATCTTCGGATGGGTCATACGTCAGTGTTGCCATTTGCACTAATTACTTTCAAGTTTCCAAGTCCAACTGTCTCTACATAATTAGTAGATCTTCCAATGGTTGGTGTTCCTACCATTTTACGTTGGGCATATTTATTTGGGTTACCAGCAATACCTAGTCCACGCTCCTCTTCTGGTGGAAGTTCTTGTCGTTTCTGACTTTTACGTCGAGTTGGTTTCTTTGGTTGTGGTGTTTCTTCAGTCATAAATTATTGTGGTGTTTGAGCTGCTGCAGCTTGTTGATCTACGGATGCAAATGAACTTGCTTGTTTAGCTAGTTCCATATCCATAGCATTCATTTGTTGTTGTTCAGACTCTTGAGATAATTGCTCTTGTGTCTTAACAAGGTTAAGGTAATCAATACCTTGAGCGGCAGCATATCGTTTAATTAGTTCATCGCTATTGATGTACTGCATGATTGCTTCAGGACCAATAGTCTGAGCAATGGTAGTCATGAATTGAGTTAAAGCATCACTATCTTGGCCGCGGCCAATAGCATTGATACCTGCAACAATAGTTGGTTTAACTAGATCTTTAGGAATACGAGGAATCTCTTGTGTTCGTTGAAGAGTGTTCATCTTCCTATTGAGATAAGGTACTAGGAACTCAACTGTCAACAGTGAGAATAGACCACCAAGTTGACTCTCCAATTCCTGTTGAGTCATCCTCACCTCTTCAGCAGTAGTGCGTTCACTGTTTCTTACATTAAGAATAAGGAATGCATCACTGATTCTACTTTCCAAACTTTGAATCATAGCCTGAGCAGTTTGGAAGTCAGCTGTTTTACCAACTTGTACAACACCAATATCATCAGGTCTTCCTTGGACAATCGCTCCATTGCCTGCCTGTGCCAGTGTCTGAGGTTTTGTTGTACTACTAGGTGATACTACAAAAACTACTTTAGCTGCTGCTGCAGAGCCTTCTACAATAGCCTGAGTGAGTGCTTCAAGTGATTTCAGATCACCCATGTACTCCTCTACCCTACCTCTACCATAAGGTTCTTGATCAACAGTGTTGAACCTCAGTGCAATCCAAGGGTTGTTATCAAGCGGTGCTTTGCTGAATGATTTTTCCAGCCTATATCCAAGGCTTTCTTGATACCAAATCATTCGATTGTTATCTCGTTTGACATGTGTGTACACGTCAATATCATCATTGTAACTAGAAGTTTCGCCGTCATCACCGACGCGGTTTACCTTTCGCTTAGCCTCAGCAGGCAACTTAGGTTCAACCAATGATCTGTGGATGCGTTCTCGTGTAACGATCTCAATTACGTTTCCATCACCATCTCTATCGACGACATACCTATTCAAAGGATAGACTTTAAGTTGATCCTTATCCATAAACAGGAGAGCATTGCCAGTTACTACCAAGTGTTTCATTGCTTGGTGTACAACAACACGATCATCAGAAGCAGAAATCATTTCGTTGATTGTCCTTTCAATCTTTGAGAATGAAAGATCAAGATCAGATTTTACTTGAGGATCAATATCGTTTTTAATTAGCTGTGCTTCATCGAGTTGTAATTTAAAGAAACTTGTCTGAGGTGGCATCAAAGCAAGCATCAACTTAGCAGCAAGAGCAGACACACCACGTGCTCCACTCGCTTGCCAAGGTGTCTTTAAATTAGTACGTGTTTTTGAATCTTCATCATCTTGACGGATGATGTAAGGGATAGTCAACCTAGCAGCTTCGATAGCTGTCTCTAGATATTGGTCACGGAAAGACCTTAGATAATCGTACCTACCTTTAGCTGTTTCCATGATTAGCGTTTAAATTCTTTTGAAATTTTATTAGGTGCTTTCCACCTACCTTTAGAATCGTACTCCGTTTGATCAAACTTAGGATTCATTTTTCCTCCCCAGTCTTTTCCTACCGGACCTTTTACTTTCATTGGAGCACGCCATTCATTTGATTGGTTCTTTCCGAAGGGTTTTTTATTAAATTCACCTGGGAATCGTTTAATTTTCCTACTACCTTTGTTACCAGAATTATTGACGGGACCAAGTGAACCTGCTCTCGCATTCAATTTATCACTCCTCTGCTGTCTTTCCTTAATTAATCTATCAGGAAGCATAGATACTTTCATAGGATCTGGATTGAAGGCAACCTCTTTCTTGAGGTTTTTCTTGGCTTCCTTCATGATTGATTTAAAGGAAGGCACCTTATATGATGCAGGTTCTATGTTTATATCAGGAGCTTTTGGAGAAGGAAGTCTATTAGCTACAGCTTTCTCAAGCCTAGCTTCTAATTTATCTGTACTGAATTTCTTGTCAATCTCAGAAGTATCCAGGGTTTTCATTTCCCAAGGATCAGCCTTCCACTCTTCGACTACACTGTTTTCAAAACCACCACCACCATCTTTCTTCTTTTTAGTTCCAGGAATTGCCCCAGAGAATGTAGCTGTTATGGTAGGAACAGCCATGTCATCTGTAGAGTCAGTTGCTGTAGTGAATTGAAAATCAGGTACAGCTTCACCTCTCATGATTGCTTCTTTAACTGTTTTAGCTTGGTCACTCTTAAGCCAATCTTTGTAGTTCCAGTTAGTTTCAACTTGATTAGAATTTTTCGCAGCTTCTTTCCTATAATTTTCCTCTTGCCTACGTCCATACTCCTTCCATTTATCAAGACCACCTTCTGTGTATCCTAACGACTTGAGAGCATCATCTGGTCTGAACGCCTTTTTTTTACCTTCAATTTTCAGACCACGACGACGTTGTGCAAGGATCTGTAGTTCTTGAGCAAATGCCTTATGATTTTTATCATTATAATACTTCCTCTTTAACTCCTTTAGTTCAGAAGAATCTAGATTACCATCTGATCCATACTTGTCTAGATCACTCTTTAAACTCATTGCTTGTCCTCCATTTTATTTAGTAACCATTCAACCACTGAACGCTGACCAGATAAGTACATAATTTTTGCGATTGAATCATTTGGTGTTGGATTAACGGGTGGGAATTGTTCTTGAAGCTCATTGATTATTGCATTAGTTTCCATGCCACGAGCTTCAAGGAGACTAAGCATATTGTGGGAGGTTGACATTTGAATGCTCAAAGAATGCAGGCATACGTGCTGACTTAGTAGCGACAAGTTCAGGTGCTTTACCCTGATACATTAAGTTGTCGCTGCAATCTAGCCAAAATTTTTTCGACAAATATCTATTGTCATTTGTATAAGACAGCGGTTGCATTACCCAGTTGATAGTTGCCTTGCGGAGTTTATCAAGACTAGGACTGATATCAAGCCCCAACTCCCTACAAACCAAACTATTGGCGCTAACATGAATTTGTTCATCTCTACTTATATCTGCTGAGGTTGTACGCATTGCAGCGTCACCATTAAAGCGAAAGAATGGCAATAGTACAAAGAAAATTGCACGTTCGGCAACCATTGCTTTGAGTATCGTGTGATCTGGATGCGCAGTCCACGCATCTCTGAGCGCCAACGCTTCCTTCTCAGCCTTTTCATCAGTGCCGTAAGCATCGGCGATGAGACCAAGTGCCAAGTCGTGGTTCTCTTCATCCCGTACATTAGAGATGAGTAACTCTCGGGAGAGCTTCGGTACGTCAGTGGATAAAGCATCACGGATAAAATCTCCCACAGGTAGTTCCATGTGTCGCAATGAAAGCGCACGGAGAATCGTTGCCTCCGAGCCTTCTTTGCATGTACCAGCAGTTGGTTTTACTGGTGTCCATTTGCGCTTCCGCGCTAGTAGTTTTTGATAAGGGTTCATTCTGCACAGTCACATTGGGGTTCATTAGTTGCATCTCCCAAAATTGTGCTCAGGTAATCTTCTAAGTCAGCTCCATCAAGAGCAGCATAGGCATCCGATTTATCCTGAACATCTCCCATAACTTGAAGGGAATAATAAAGAGATGTTTGTGGAGACCTAAGCCACTCTTCAATAAATTTCTCATCCATTGTGACCATATCAGACCACCAATTAAATGAATACCCATGAAGAAGTCCACTGCGAGAGTACATCGTCATGATGCCATCCGCAACGGCTTTGTAGTTATCCCATCCAACTTCAGATGCAATTTCTACTTCGCCATAATCATATGTTTTTACACCGAAAGTTCCTGAGTCACGATCAACACTTCGTGCAATAGGTGGTGCAATCTCAGGTGTACAAGTAAAGCCATCAGTATCTTCTGATCTGTAGCTGCATGATGCAGTAGGAGCAATAGCAAAAGCTCTAACCATATTATGAGCACGTGCTACTTGTGATGCTTTACTAATTCCAACAGCAAGTCTTGAAGCTAGTTCATAAGCTACAGTTGCCTTTGGAGTATTGTTATTGTAGTGGTTTAAAGCTCGACCAAATTGTTCGTAGGTGACACCGTACCGCCGCAAGAGGTTTGCGAGACCCAGCACTCCAAGTCCAACTTGTCGATCTGTTTCTGGAGAGAGGTATTCTCCAGTCTCTCCAACACCTGTCTTACTATGTAAGTCACAAAGTTGTTGCATCCCTTGAATAAAAGCGTCTGGGATGTCGTCAAATGTACAGGCTCCAAGATTAATATGTTGGAGCAAGCATGTTCCTCGGTGGGGCAAGTACACTTCAAGGCATACATTTCCACGGATTCTTTCTTTTCCTTCATACTTAACTTTGTTTAGCCAAACATCACCTGCTTTAATAGCTTGAAGTAATGCTTGTTTGTTTGTATCGGACATGTCATCCCACCACTCTTGAGTGATGTTGACACAACGTTTGACCCATGGAAGTACATCTCTAGGTGCAGTTACAAAGTCATAAAGGTCAGCACAGTTTGCATCATAATGGAGGACTATTGCTCCGTTGCGGAATTTTCCCCCTCTGCGCAAAGTTTCATTAAGGATCGATAGGATTCGTCCAAATGATACAGGACCACTCGCAATGACGCCGCTTGCTCTCTCGTGGCCTTTGGGGTCAAGTTCTGATAAATGGACTGCAACTCCTGCTCCATATCGTAGAGCGTGGGAAGCAAACTTCCAACTTGCTTCAATTCCGTCTGTGCCTTCCATTTCGTTTCCACAAACGAAGACCGTGCATGATACTGGGAGTCTGCCATGGGGATCATCAATCCAATTTTGTACGCGCCCAGTGCGGGCAATTTTTCCTTTACTCATACCAAATCAGACAAATTAGGTGGTTGATAGTTTGGTCCTTTCAAGACCTTGCCGTCAGCACGGCGAATAGGTTTACCATCTAGTCCAAGCTTGGACATGTTTGATTTATGGACACGATCAAGTGCTTCTTCTAGATCCCATCCCATGTTCTCAGAATATTGAAAGCAGACATAAACAAGATCTGCTAGTTCCTTTAATTCTTGTTCATAACCTTCATTACCTTTAGCATAACAAAGTTCACTATATTCTTCAGCAATCAAATCTAATTGCATGGCCCGGTTGTCCTCACCATTCTGGATACCGTAAGCGGATCGGAACTGAATTGCTTGGTCCGATGGAGTCATTCTCGTTGCAGTTGTCAAGTTCATTTTTAAGGTAGTGGATAGCCTTTTTAAGGTCTTCTGTTTTCGTCGCAGTGCTTTTGTAGCCGGCTCTGCAAATATATTTAATAGCATTACCTAGGTGGTAATTAAGTTGTTGATCTCTAATAAAATCCCACGGTTCTATACTTCCTCTATCGTAGTGACTGGGACATTCCATGCTTTTAGAAGTTCAGAGATGTTGTTGGTTAAAATAAAATTAGTTTTTTGTAGATCAAGAAAGAGTGGAATCATTTCTTCTTTAGGACATTTATCTAAAAGATCACTCATCCTTCTCAATTTAAACTGTTGTTCCAGTGTTAGTTCTACTGTCGGCATCGGCGGGAGTCCATAATATGGGTCTGGAGTGTTCGAAGTCATAATCGTCAGCGGTAAGTATCTTTGCAAGGCGTGCATTTTTTAAGGCATCATCCTCTGTGAGACCTTTTTGTTTAAACGCTTTGACTACACTATTCCAAGTGTATCCATTTTCGGTAAAAAATTTTGCGCTAGTTTTTACACCGAACCCTGGCGCTCCAGAGTATCCATCAGTTTGATCGCCTGCAAGTGTTTGAATTAAAAACCATTGCCAAGCATCTATATGCGTGATTGTGAACACCTCATCCATGTTGTATAAGGTTCCAGGAATTTGCTTCATGTCCTTATCAGGAGAGCAGATAACACAGTCCTCTTCAGAGGTTGCATAAACTCCCATGGCATCATCAGCTTCTAAATCAGGCATACGAATTACACGATATTTATCATGTAATGCATGGATTACTCTTCTGTATCCGCAGGGTTTTTTACGATTTCGATGACCCTTATATGCTGGATCAACTTGTTTCCTAAAATTAGTAGAATCGGAAAAGAACAGAATGATATCAGGATCAAAAAATTCTCCCTTAATTCTATCGATGTCTCTAACAGTATTGGCATATGCTTCAGAGAATTTAGATCCGACCATGATTACATCATCGCCCCAATCAATGTCATACTCTGCTGCAGCACAACTCTTGTAGACAATATAATCAGCGTCAATCAATAATGTTGTCATTTACCTTGGCCTCTACTCATTTTCCTATTACCTTTCGGTCTAGATCTACGGCTTTGACCTTGAGTAGTTGTCTTCTTAATAGGTTTAATTTCTTTCTGATTTTTATTGTTGTACAGCATTAAGCAGCCATTCCTGATAATCGTTTTCAAATATTTCTAGACCTTTATCGGTCAGTATATGGTCATACATTTGCCAAAATACTTTAGGTGGCATAGTGACAATATCAGCACCATTGTAGAAACAACGAACTACACGTTGTGGTGTTCTAATAGATGCTGCCAATACTTTTGTGTCTGTTTTGTACCTGACTAAATCAGCTACGCTTCGGACTACTTCAGTACCTGCATACCCTTGATCATCAATACGACCAACGAATGGACTGACATATGTGGCACCAGCTTTAGCTGCCAATATTGCCTGCGCTGAATTAAAGATAAGAGTTACATTAGTCTTGATTTTAAATTGACTGAAATGCTTACAAGCTAGTAATCCATTTACAGTCATTGGTAGTTTAATGGTAGCCACACCTCCAAAGAGTTCGTGTAGTTCAGTACCATCATCAATCATTTTATTGAGAGATCCCATCACCTCCATAGAGACGTCAGGGATATTCATTTGTTGTAGTTCTCGGTAGACATCATGGGGTTTTCTACCACTCTTCATGATTAGCGTGGGATTGGTGGTGACGCCTTCAATCAACCCTGTCTCTTGACAGGCTGCGATTTCTGATACGTCAGCTGAATCAATAAAGATTTTCATTTAGTGTGTTTCGCTCCAGTTTTTTCCTTGTGTTGCTTCTGCGTCGATTCTGCATTTGAGTTTATAGAACTCGCCAGCTTCTGTAGCGCTAAGTACCAAGGATGAACATAAGTCTTTTGCATGATTAGGGTCTACTTCAAATTGAAGTTCATCATGGATGAATCCCAATTGAGAGCAGCATAAATTTAATTCTTTAATGTGGTCTTGATTGATTACCAGCCAACGCTTAGCGACAACTGACGCTCCTGACTGAAGCAAATAGTTCAGCGCTTTATGAGGTGAATCAACCTTAATTTTTCTTCCATCGATAGACTTGATGAACCCTCTTTCCGAAGCTTTCTTGATAGCTTGTAGTAAATCTCCCAATCCATCAATTGCTTCGATGTATGCTTTACGAATTTCCTTACCTTTTCGTTTAGCTGCGCTAGAAGAGAGTTGTTTGTCATAACTATGTCCGATTTTTTCATCTCCAGCTCCATACAAAAACGCGTACGAAATTGTCTTAATAGCTGATCTTGAGACACCCACCTTGTCTGCATTTACTTGGTGGATGTCCCCATTGAGGAGGATGTTGGCATAACGTCCCTCGTCGTAACGAGATAAATAGTGGCTAAGCATCCGAAGCTCAATCCCAGAAAGATCAGCGCCGACCATGCATAAGCCTGGAGTTGGGATAAAGAGTGCTCTAAATCTGCCATCGCTGGGGACTTGCGCCAAGTTCGGTGATCGGTGCGCACACCTGTGTGTAGACGTTGCGACACTACAGTGATGATGTATCCGGTCATTCGTAGATAGCTTGAGCCATGCGTTGACGCCTTCGGAGATCATCCCCAATTTCTTCGTAATATCTAGACATCTCATGAAATCCGAAGCAATCTTCGGTCCACCTGATGCAATTATCTCCTTCAGTACAACTTCGTCGATAATCGGCTTCCCAGTAGGTGTCAGATGTTTCGGATTCCAACCATGATATGTTTGCAGGATCCATGAAATATGATCTCGTGATGTGCAATTTAGTTCTTTGAGTCTTTGAAATGTTGACCCTTTGATATACCCCGAAGACTTGTTATCTCGTTTTGGAGTGAACGTAGCTCCGGCGACGTAAGGGTGTCTCCTCTGAAGTACATTTTCAGTCTCTCGTAATTCGTCGCGGAGAGCCGATGCAAGTTCCCATGCAGCTCTTTCATCGAAATGCCATCCATGTATTTCTTGTTTGGTGAGTATGTTTGCTACCTGATGCTCTAACGAGACCCACTCAGGTAAGGTTGAAAGTGTTTCCAAAGTTTGGTGGTTACAATTACATCTTGTTTGCAATAATCTTCCATTGGTTGTGACCACTCTTTCCAATCAGTATCTTTACCAAATGAACCTTTAAATTCACCTAGCCTGTAACCATATGATTCGAGTGAGTGTCTACCATATAATTGCAATGGCATGTTTTTCCACTCATGTTTTTTATCCAATTTGATCATATCGCTATGATACAATCTAGACAAAATTAAGGTATCAATAACTAACGGTGGATCTTCAAACCAAGGGTATAGTTTTTTGATGCAAGGTAGGTCATATCCTATTATGTTATGGCCCATGATGCAGTCAGCATCTTGAAGCATTTGAATGCCACGTATAATAGGTTCTTCCTTACCTTCATCATTAAATGTGTAAGTTTCGTTTTTATTTAGGTCATAAATAACAAGACAATGAATTGTTGATACAGTGTTTAGTAAACCATTAGTTTCTAGGTCAAAGACCAGACTCATTTCTGTTTCCATACATAGGTCTTGTCAACAAACTGCGCACGCTTAATAGCTTCAGCAGTCGGTGGATTAGGTCGTTTCAATTCTGTTATGTATTCAGAAATCTTCTGGGTTGAATTCTTCATCGGGTTCAGTTTCATCAAACTTGCATGTTTCTAGGTTATACGTGAGTGTACAGGCTACTCCAGTTTCGCCTGAATAACGATTTTTAAGCACTCGCACAGTCGTAACACCTCCAGTTTCGTCGGATTGTTGATCTCTTTCCAATCCAATGACCGAGTCGCTAAGTTGAGAGATTGCAGAAGATCCGCGCAATTGTCCGAGAGTGACTCGTGCTCCTTCTTCATGATTTTTGTCTCCAGTAGTTCGACGTAAATGTGATACAAGAAATAATGCAATACCCGTACGTTCTACTAATGACCTAAGACGTGTCATCGTCTGGTCAATCATACGTCTCTCATCTCCATCTAATCCACTCAATAGAATTGATAAGTGGTCAAGAAAGATGATCTTGCAATCAAGACCAGACGCTAGATATTCAATACGATTGTAAATAATATCCGGGTCATAAGAACCGAATCCATCAAAGAGATACAAATTCCATTTAGAAATGGTTGCATCAAATGCTTCAGTTAATTCATCCCTTGTTGGTTCTCCTAGATGTAAGGATTTACCAACAGCAGCAGACATTAAACCTAATGCTGTTCTTCTGTTGGATTCTTCAAGTGCCAGGTAACCAACCCGTTCTCCGCTTTGTAGTAGAGAAGTTGCAAGATCCCTGCAGAAGCTACTCTTTCCGATACCACTTCCTGCAGTAATTGTGCAAAGCTCTCCGTATCGTATGCCATGGAGCTTGTTATTAAGCCCGGAAAATGGGTACTCATGATCGTTAGGAGGGTTAGGAGTTGTGACTAATTCAAGTAGATTCTTACCTTCGACAATTCCATCTGGTCTATATGCTTTCTTAGACCAAAATGCTTTATCAATGGCAGCCTTATCATTTGCTTGCCATGCGTCTGAGATGTCCTTGTAACCCTCTAGACGGGCGATGAATACTTTTCCTGGGGGTAATACTGATGCAGCTGCTTTGGCGGCTTCTTGGCCCGGTTCGTCGTTATCGAACCATAAGACAATAGACTCATAACCTTGTAAGAACTCATAATTATTTTGTACAGCTTTCTTAGCTCCAGCTGCACCACTTGGTAGGGAGACAACATCCCAAGTAGGTAAGATTTCTGCATATGTTGCAGCATCAATCTCGCCCTCTGTGATGATGATCTGTTTACCGTGTCCTTTCCATAGATGTTGACCAAAGAATTGACCATTAGACTCACCTTCATAACTGAAGATTTTATTAGCGGTGCGAGTCTTAGCACCTATAGGTATTCCATCAGAGTTGTGATAGTAAAAACGTAGCTTATCTCCATCTCTGTAAATTTTGAATCTTTCACAGGTCTTTTCGGAGATGTTTCTTTTATGCAGCCTTTGGGCTGATCCTATGTAACTCATCCGTGTTTGATGATTGTGAACAATACTTTGTTGTCCATCAGGTGCTTTATATGTATGACACACAAAGCAAAAAGTATGACCATCTGTATAGAGACTGTTTCCATCAGATGAGCCACACTCTTCACAAGGTATGTGCCTTTCAAATTCGCTTGTCATACAAGCCAAGCTATCGGTATGTTAGTAAAACTTGTCCAAGGTATGTGGTGTTTTTCACACCATTGTGCGTATGTTGTTTTAGATTTTTTGCTAATCTTATTGAAGGGTGATTGGAAGACCATCCTTAGATCAATCTCTGGATGTTGCTGTTTGACGGCTTTAATCTTACGACGATCCGCCGGTTCCCAGTACCCTTTGCACTCAAGATAAACGCCGTTAGGCAGATAAAAATCAGGAGTGTAGTTATGTTGAATTTGATATGGAACTTTAGTAGATTCATACTCATACTTCACTCCTAATTCAACCATAAGATCAGCGACTCTTTCTTCTAGTCCTGATCTGAAACCCATTACTTCTTAGTTCCTTTTTTCTTAGGCGGACGACCTTTTTTTGTTCCGTATGTTCCAGGTCCGTAAGGCATAATTCTCCTATGCGTATTTGTTCATTAGGCTGATTAGCTTCTGTGGATAGACAGGATCTGTTGCATACCCTTCATTCTTCAAATGATATGCTGCATAATCTCTATCTTTGGCTGAGTTACAACCAATGTATCCTTGATAATCCTTATACCATTTAGTTACCAACTCATTGATACAATCAAATGGTGTGTCAAAATCTTTGAATTCATCTAGTATTGTAACTGGCCCATTGCCATAGTCTTCCCATGTCTTTTGGACTGTTCCCTTACCTTTGATTCCAAAGAAGTTATTCTTACCAGATACATGTTGACCCCATCCACTTTCCAATGCCCATTGGGCACAAACTAATTCTGGATACTTAGCGCCGGCTGCATTGGCTAGCTTGTAGACACTCTCCCAATCATTAGTGAACTCATTGGTTTCTGAATTGTTTCGGTAAAGCCTAGCAAATTCTGATAAGACTTCATCACTACAGCAGTTTTGTAACCAAGCAAATGCATCACGTTGGTGTGGCAAATCCTTGTAGTAGTTTGCTGCATCGACAAGATTAATAGCAGGCATCACCAGACACCTGGGATAACCTGTCCTGTCAGTGCATAAGCACCTAAAACTGCAATGACGCCAATCATTGCAACCCTACCATTGAGTTTTTCAGCTTTTTCGTTGTGTGTTTCGTTAACTTCCATAATTACCATTGGTGGTTCTTTTGCATAGAGGTTCATACGACCTTTGTCTTCAATTACTGTTGTCATCAGGTACTATCCAATAAGTGTATAAATCGTCATAACACTTTCAGAAATCATCTTCATCTTCAAATGTAGGGGTAGCACTTACATTAGGTTCACTCTGTTTGAATCCTTTAGTGTTACCAAACAGTGCGGCAACATCTTCGGTATTCATGTCACCTGTATCAACCCCTGCTTCAGATTGAAGAGCAACAATTTGTACTCCCAGAAGTTTTAGTGAAGTACCATACGTTTGACCATCATTAAGTATATAAGGCTTTTGATAAAACGCGACCTTTACCTTTGATCCAGAATATAGAGGAGTCCTCTCATCTGTGACAGGCGTACCTTCAGTATCAACAATTGGTGGTTTATTCTCTTCCTTCCATGAGAACTTAGCTTTGTAAGTACCTTCAGATACTTCTTCCCATGGTTCAGGCTTTAGTGTTGCACGCTTAGGATTCTTGAGCTTTGATTGAGCCCACTTCAGTGTTTCAGTTCGATCTTCTTCAAGTTTATCGATAAGTTCTTGATCAAATACAGTTGCAAGTGAATAACCAAACTTACTTGGTTTCATTACAGCTTGGAATCCTTCAAGGACTACAGGTTGTTCAGTTACGAATGTGGTACGTGCCATACGTTAGTGGATAATTAACAGAAAAAATAGGTTGATTCAATTACTGATTCCGGTTCAAGGTCACCAATAATCGGAGGTTCGGTTTCAGCACCTATCTGTTGTGCGAAAGAGGTTAGATAATCCTGTTCCGCAAATAGATGCATGTAAGTTTCACGAACGAGTCGTGAAAGAGTAGACATGTCAGTAGCACGACATAGAACCGAGTCGTGTATGACGGAAAGCGGGGAGTCGAAACGTAATCCTGCAATGTGAAGGAGACTTGAGTCAAGTGAATGAATAAGATTTGGTGAACCAGATGCTTTATGTTTACTGATATCTGGACCCTTCTCTGCACCTAAGATGGAGAAAGCACATCTACCTAACAACTTCAAATCAAGACGTTGTTTAGTGTATTTGTTTCTCTTTTGATAGACAACAAATCCTGATGGAGTACACCATTCAATTGTCTCATTCCCCCTCTTAATTGCATTACCAATCTCTTTACTTATCCAATCCATTGCTGCTAATGCAGATGGTGCCACTTTTTCGACACCATTCCTCACAGCTTTGACACACTGATTAACTTCTTCAGTAGTTAGATCAGTAATACCTTTCTTTTTAAATGCTTCCTTTATATATTGTCTATTAGACCAAGGTTTTGCATTATACGGTATAGTCATGACACATCTTTTTGTCACGGTTCTATCGCAGTATTTCCTTAAACGTTCGGGAAACTCATCGATGCAGGCATCTGCAACTGTCTTGTAGGCATCTCTAGGTTTATTGGATGGCAAGACATTGACAAGCTCGGCTGTTTTTTTGCATTTGCAGAGTCCTGCGAGGATTTGTAATCCTGAACAGGTGGCGTCAACTGCAATTGGCAGAGAAGTATAATTTCGATCACAAGTAATAATGACGTGGTGGAATTCCTCACACGCTGCTAAGAACTGCCATGGTTCTTCAGCGTTTTCCCAATCCGACAAATACTTCAGTGGATCAGTTGCAACGCGAGAGATTAAATCGTGATTGTGAACAACCCAATCTAATCTTGTTTGGATTGTTTCTTTATCTAACCCATATGTAGTTGCTACTTGAAAGGCTAGCCATTCCTCAGAATCAGGTGTAACAAAAGCTTCTTCAGCGAAGCGAAGCATAGCTTTACCAAAGTCTGTATCTTGAGGAGATAAGAAAGGGGGAATAGGATAAACTCTTCCACGATAGTCGTAACTCCATGGAATCCAGAAGTTCTTACCTTCAAACATGGATGCCATATTCAATGTAATACTCGTCCGAACATGCATTGAACGTATGTAATCCATCTTGGCATTCATAGCCTCAGCTTTCTCACGCTTATATTTCTGACGTGAATCAGCATTAGTTTCAATGTCAACAGGTTTGGTTGGCATCTCCCATAACGCAGCATGTGATAGCGGTTTGAACTTACCAACTACATAGCCACGCTTATCCAGTTCTTTCGCAACAGTATGCACAAAGTCATTTAGCTTGTACGCTGTCTGCTGCAATTGATTCAGAAAGGCGATAGGTGTTTCCCCCTGTATTATTGTGGGATTGCCACGCCGAACCAAATCATTCCCCCGCATTACTTCATTAAGTAGATATCCGCCAGGTTTCTCGTTCGTCCAATCGTTGGGAGGAATGAGCATCGGATATAAACACGGACTGAACAACTCAGCCTCATGTAATAGTCTCTCTTGTATTGCCAGGTATTTGTCAGTAGGTACAACTACCGTCAACTTTGGTTTGCCTTCCAATGTGACTTTGGTTTCAAACCAGCCAGTGCTAACCATTACTGCATTTAGCAGCCAATTACCTAACCTTGCTCTTACCTCAGTTGACCAACGATCCCATACATAATCCTTACGGTTCATCATTAATCGAGCAACACTCAATCGCTGTTGAGTACCTGCTGATTTATGCCAGTACCGATCTGTGATTTTTTTGAATAGTTGTGGATCTTGAGACTCATACCATCTGATTTGACATTCAGCCTCAACAGCTGCACCGATTGAGACAGTGACATTAGCAACTGTATTCGGTTTCTTTCTGTCTTGTTTAGTAGAGAATACAGTGTCAAATGTCCTCTTCAGTGCAATAGCTGCTAGAGCTTCCGGTTCAATATGTAAGAGGTATTGGAGTACATCTTTAAAATACTGACCGTTCTTCCTCTCCTTTATATCGGTGTACCTATCCCGAAGGAAGGCTGACACCTCATTCATCGCAGCTTCAATCGAAGTTGCACCGTAAACAGTTGCTGATGCATAGGATTTCTCCTCCAACTGTCTAGTGTTCTTGTGTAGTTTTGTTAACCCATGCTTGATTGCATCTCTCTCAAGCTTGTACTGAGCCTCAATTTCATGTGGGAATGGCACGCTAGAACCAGTGATTAGATGTATACGTTAGTGGATACCTTACTACGAAAGAAGTCCCAGCGTTTTACAGCCGGGACATACGTTAGTGTTCAAAAATTGGTCTTGAACCTGAAACTAGCGCGTCTACCAATTCCGCCACATCCGCGTGTGGATTCCAGCGATTGGACTCAGTGAGAATCCCCTCGCTTCGGAACGAAACAAGTATACAACGCTACCCATTAGTCGCGCTCAGATAGCAACCATTGCCTCTGATAGTGCTGAATCTGTAGCCTTTGCATATCGTAATGTTGTTTCGATACGCTTATGTCCGCACAGAGCCATGATGGTTCTGATAGGTACACCGGCTTCAGCAAGCCACGTTGCATAGCTGTGTCTGAGTGTGTGAAAGACATAGTTGTCATCCTTTGGTAGGAGTCTGTTTACCTTTTTGAAAGCACGCAGTAGTTGACTCTTATCCCTCCATTCATCACCAAACAACCGCACATCGGAGCGAGATGATTGTGAACAACGAAGGTGCAGAATCTCCCAGATACGGTCATGTATTGGGATAGCTCTCCAATTGGAAGCCTTGGTCTTTTGAGTAGGAACTCCACCAACATGAATGCGATTACATTCAAAGTCGATGTCTTTCTTTCTGATCTTAAGTAACTCTCCCTGTCGCATACCTGTATAGGCAGCGGCAAGAATAATGTCACTCAAGTCATCCCTCATGAATACTTCAGTGGACAAGCCGCTTAATTTAGCAACCTCATCTTTCGTATACCAAAAGAGACGAGCCTCAGCTTCCTTACGTCTACGAAACTTAGGAGCTGTTGCTATTCTTCCATCAAATGCGCAATGGTTAAGCACTGTGCTAATTGCAGACACAACTCGGTTAATTGTGGCGTCAGACTTTCCCTCATCTTCGAGTTCAAGGCAGACTCCTGTGACAATTTGCTGAGATATCTTTGCAATTGGGAATGAAGATCCTCTAAGACGAGTGAAGTGTGCGCAATTGATGGCTGATGTTTTTTTGCCATTGCCGTGTCTCCATGAGTGGCGGGTTTTGAATGTGTAGTCCATGGCTTGCTGCCATGTTGTGATCTCATCCATAGATAGTGGATTTGATTAGGTGGACAAGTTGCTCTCCTTTAGGAGTGAGTCTCAGCATGTATCGTCTCTTGTTACTAGGATCGGTGTACTTCTCAATAAGTCCGAGTTCAGTTGGTTTGACACCAGCTCTACCCCTACCTGTTAAGTAGTCAATCATCCTTGAACAAGATGCAGTCGTCATGCACTGATCTTCCTCTATCGCTTGCTTATGACAAGGATTGTGCGAGGCAACGTAGAGGAGAACAGTCACAGCTTGTGCTGGAACTTCGCGGTGCTGGAGACGTAACATCTCCCAAGCGTTGAGCAATGAGGTCAGCTCAGGATCTGTCTCCAGTCTTTTGATTGGATCCATGAAACTTAATGCTGACCTCGATGATCAGCATACTACAGTGGACATGTAAGGTGTGACGACACAGCCAGATGTCATAATGGTGACAATCATTGATGCCTATATAGAAGATTAGGGAAGGGATAAGTTAAAGGGCTGAGGCCGGGACTATTCAACTATTTCTTCCACTTCAATATCGTGGAATCTGAGAATCATTCTCACTTGGTCATTTACTTTTGCTTCTTTGTGAATATGTGCACGCATCATCGCATAGGACACATCAGATATTGTCTTACCCTTAAGAGCAGCGTACATTTTAAGTACCTTATGGCAGTTTTCGCTCATCTGAACTGTGACCCGTTTCATGCCAGACAAAAAAACCGTTAGAATTGGACCATAATAGTGTGCATTAACGTATGATCAAGTTAAGAATGTTTGTGCTGTCATCAACACAACTGTTGACATCCTTCTCTTCTAGATATATATGAGAAGCAAGCTCTGGATACTCTTTACTCCATTCAATGAACTCTTCTTCAGTTAATACAGTCATAATTTTCCTTTTAATAGATGGATCTCGTTATGATTAGCAATCGTTATCTCATGCTCTCCACCATGTAGGTATTTGAGCAGTCGATTCTGTGCTGCTGTCTCTTTTGAGTAAACATGCTCAGTGATTGCACCGGTTTCTTTATGTTCAGCACGAATGATGCAACTTACAGAGGATGGAATCTCCCAGTTACACAAACGCCAGGTAATGAACTCCTCATAAGTACATGGTTCAAACACTTCATCAGGTGCATTAGCAATAGCATCGAAATTGTTAGGGTATTCTTTACCTTTCATCGCAGACTCTCACGTCAATAAGTTTACATTTATGCTGAATGGATAGCTCCATGCCTTGCCAAGCTGCGTGCTCGGCATCACGAGCCAGAACATAGAAATTATCTACGTTCTCAGCGTCATCTAATAATCTGATCTCATAATAATCATGCTTTACCCCCAACAATGCCAATGATTAATACCTCCGGCTGATGATTGTGAACAATAAGAATACAGCTGCAATCGCAACTGGTACATAATGGCTGATAACAATCGACATGATTGTCATCGCAATGATGACAGGTAGGCTGCCAACAATGATGTCAGTTAGTGTTAACCTTCGCATAGTATTTATAGGTGATGCGGTTAGCACGCTGATAAACTGTAGCTGTAGCAAAGAGACCAATCATCCCCACTATTGCGAGGATGATGGTGGATTCAGACCACATCATTCGTAGTCATCTCCAATAATAGAAAGCAATTCGTAGAAGTCAGATGTCCACATATCAATGGACAATGTAGATCTAAGGAATAGATCTTCATGGAATGGTACACTGATCTGTACCTTTGTGTTGTTATAAAGCATGATCAATAAGCATAGACAAACTGTTTGTTGATGGATACTCGATGCTCATTGATAACACGCATAACGTGAGACCAATTAACATCCTTGATGTAACTACCTAGGACAACACCTAATGTGTAGGTGTGAATGGCAGTGATGTATGTAAACTCAAGCATGAGAGCGAGAGCATACAACATCCACAAAAGAAAGTGATTCATTGTTAGTTGATAGCTACTCTCATTGAGTAGCAAAAGAAAGCCAAGGACTTGCACCTTGGAGAAGGCTTAATACCTACAATCAGAAGTGATTATGAAAGAAGTAAGTATCACCATTGAATTCAATACTGAAGAAGTCATAACAGAGGTTGCGATCCCATGTTGCTTGCCAATCGACAACAACATAATCTGGGATATCAATACAGTTAATCTCTGTCATTACATACTCAGCGAACTCAGCTTCAGGTTCAAAGTCCTCAGATGTGTAGAAATACGCATCATCAAACTGTTCACCTGTAGTGATGCCATACTCACTCAATTGATCCATGAATTCTTGACACTTTTCAGCGCCAAGATTGGTGAATTCAAGGCAACGCTCCTCGATGGAATCATATAAGTCCTTGTCTTGTGTAGACAATTTGTCATACCATGCACCATCAGCGAAGGCATCACGTGTTGGATCAATACCCTTAGCTTCAATGATTGCCTCATA
>MDSZ01004142.1_pt1 | contig 25441 bp, 23 predicted proteins | sample 811201 | NCBI WGS metagenome assembly MDSZ01 (sample SAMN05326647, study PRJNA326480) | marine metagenome | isolation source: seawater | place: Indian Ocean: North | collected 2010
TAAAGATCGTGGTGTTTTTGCTGAAGTTTTAAAATTTTTTTTTCAAGTTTTGACAAATAAATTTCAGGCTTGTTTAATGTATCAACTATTTTGTTTGGTAAAATTAACTTTCTTACTTGCAAAATAAATACTTTATTATTTTTATTAACCGCGAATTCTATATCTAGGTCGTAATTTTTTGTAATTTTAAAAATTTCATTTAAAGAGGAATATAATTTTTTAAATTTTTTTGGAATTGGATATTTATTATTATTATAATAAATTAGATTTTTTGTTTTATATCTTCCGGATGTGACTGCTTCTGTATTGGCACCCTCAAAATAGTTAATATTGATACATCTCGAATAGTCCTCAAGGCTCCTAGTTAATATCACGCCTGAGAAGGAGACTTTTTCCACCATTTCCTGAATAAATAAATAGTCATTTTTTCTTAAAATTTTCTTAGATGCTAGGACTTGTAAAATTTTATCATTTATTTCTTTCTTTTCTTTGGAACTTATATTTAAAAAACTTTTATATTTACCTGCACCGGAACTTAAATTGCCATCTTCGTCCGAAAACGAGGATCTTATTGCAATTTTTTTATTGTAAAATTTTTTTGCTATTTCATTTAAATATTTATCTTTATAAGTTTTATACTTTAAGCATTTAATAATATAAATTTTTGGTATTATTGATTTTTTTAAATTTAAACTTAATAAAGTGTGGGCTTTTGTTTTAAATACTGCCATAAAGATGTATATAATTTATTATGCAAAAAAATATATATTTTAATACAGCATCATTAAATAATGTCTTAATTTGGGTAATATCCTTCATTGTTTTTCCATTATCTAAATTTTTTGTTGCTATTAAAATAAGTGCAAATTATTTAACCTTTTTTTCCCTATTATTTACAATTTTCGCCTTTTATTATCTGATAAATGATAATTATTTATATTTCTCATTATTTTGGATGGGAAATATAATTTTAGATTTTTGTGATGGGCAAGTAGCAAGACTTTCAAGAAAAGTTAATAAAACACTTTTTAGATTTGATGCTTTCTCTGACTTTTTTAAACTTAGTATTATTTTTTTGGGTGTTGGAATTTATTATAATGATCCTAATGTTTGGATATTTGTATTTTTAACAAACTTTTTATATTTATTTTCTGTAATACTTGAAAAAAATCTATATCAAAAAATTGAAAAAAAAAGTAAAAATCAAAATCATTTCTTTATAAATTATTTCAAAACTCATAATTTAATTTTAGCGATGGTAAAAACTGTAATACCTGTAGTTTTACAAGTGAATGGTCATTCATTATTATTATTTTTCTTTCTGCCATTAAGTATAGAAAACTGTATAATTATTCTTATTTATTTTAACTTACTTTTTTTGTACAAAATGCACAAAACTACAAAGCTTCTATTGAAGCAAAAGATATAAATGAAAAAAGAACATATAGTCAAAGCATTTAATAATTTAACTATTTATAATATCGATTTGAAAAAATTAAGGAGTAAAAATTTTTATAAAGATATGATCTCTAATAGAGCTTCCTATTACAAAACTTATAAAAAATATTTAAATAAAAAAAAAATTCCTGTCATTTGTGTAAAAAAAATAAAAGCATTTTTTTTGCAAAATATAAAAATTATATTTTAAGGGAATGTTGCAATTGTGGAGTAATTTTTAATAATTTAGATGTCAAAAACTTTCAAAAATCAAATTTTTTTACAAATAATAATTTAAAATATAAAGATTTCAAACAAGAAATGGCTAAAACATTTTCGTACAGAAAAAAAAATTTTGGAAAAGAGAGATTGAGTTATATTAAAAATAAAATTTTTAAAAAAAAAAAAAATTTTTATGTCTTAGATTATGGTTGCGGTTCAGGGTATTTTATAAGTTTTTTAAAAGATAAAAAAATAAAAGCTAGAGGCATTGATATTGATATTAATGCTGTCAAATTTTGTAAATCGAGAAAACTTAATGTTGATAAATCTGATTTAAAATCTGAGCCAAATAAAAAATACGACTTAATAACAATGTTTGATACCATTGAACATTTTTATGATCCTGTATCCGAACTAAAAGAGGCAGCAAAAAAGCTTAAGCCAAAATCCTATATTTTGGCTTTTACACCGAATATCCATTCATTATCTTTTGAATTAATGGGTGTTGATCATAATATGTTAGCTGTTTTTGATCATATTTGCTTTTTTAATGACAAGTCTCTAAAGTATTTATGTGATAGCACTGGTCTTAAAATAAAATCAATTGAATATTTTGGCCTCGATATAAAGGATTACTTTCAATCTTTACAAGCAAATAATGGTATTAAATTAAATATTTTATTAAATAAATTTGCTAATTATACTCAATCAATTATAGATAATCAAAAACTTTCAAACTCAATGAGAATAATTTTTCAAAAAAAATAATGTTTGGATTACCCAAAACAGTAATATTTTGCTCAAAGTGCACCTTATCTAATCAACGTCCAGTACCTGTTGCAGAGTTCAAAACTAAGAATATATCTGAAAAAAAAGGAAATGAAATCGACAGTAAATTAATATGTAATGCTTGTAAATTTGCTCAAAAAAAAAAAGAAATTAATTGGAAAAATAGAGAGAAAGATTTAATCAAAATATGTGATAAATTTCGGTCTAAAAAAAAAGATAAATATGATTGTATAGTACCTGGTAGTGGTGGAAAAGATAGTAGGTACGCAAGTTATATTTTGAAATATAAATACGGTATGAATCCTCTAACTGTGACATGGGCACCCCATATATATACCGAAATTGGGAGAAAAAATATGACCTCGTGGGTTGACCATGTAGACAATTATCTTATTACACCAAATAGAGATGTCCAAAGAAAACTTTCAAGAGAATCTTTTTTAAATTTACTTCATCCATTTCAACCATTTGTTCTTGGACAAAGATTTGCTGCAATAAGGACAGCAATCAACATGGATATAAAATTGGTTTTTCACGGAGAAAGCCCTTTCGAATATGGAGTAAATAATTTAAAAGAAGCTGATACTAGTGGTTTCCATCAAAATTATTTCTGTGGTTCCCAAAATCCTCAGAAAATTTTCTTAGGTGGCAAAAGTATAAAAAATTTAATTTCAAAATATAAGTTTAGACCCAGTGATTTGATAAATTATCTTCCAATAAGTAAAAATGAATTAAAAAAATTTAAATTTCATTACAAATTCTTAGGACACTATGTAAAATGGAACCCTCAAGAAATCTTTTACTTTGTCAGTAAAAATACTGGATTTCTTCCAAATCCAGAGAGAACCGAGGGAACTTATAGTAAGTACGCTTCACTTGACGACAAAATGGATGGTTTTCACTATTATACATCCTTTATAAAGTTTGGATTAGGTAGGGCCACCATGGATACTTCTCAAGAAATCAGAAACGATCTTTTAGACAGAAATGAGGGCATCTCACTTGTAAAAAAATATGATGGAGAATTTCCAATAAAGTATTTTGAGGAAATATTAGATTATTTAAATTTATCCAGAGACCAATTTTGGAAAACAATAGACAAGTTTAGGTCACAGCATCTTTGGATTAAAAAAAATAAAAAATGGAAATTAAAAAATAAAATTTATGAGTAAAAATAAAATAAACTTATTTAAAAAAAAATATTTGAAATACCTCAACTGTAAAATTAATTATGGGGTTAAAAAAACTAATTGTGAAATATGTAACTCGTCTAAAAACACTCAAATTATCGATGTAATATCTTGGAGTCGGAAAAAATATGGTTATATGCCAATTGTCACCTGTAATTTTTGCGGTTTTGTATTTCAGTTATATCGATTTTCAAAAAATTTTTATGAAACTTTCTATTCAAAATATTATCGAGAGAAAATTTTTAAAAATCAAAAACCATCGAGAAAGTTTATTTTGGACCAAAAATCGAGAGGCAAAAAGCTTTATAAATTTTTAAAAAATCAAAAATTATTAAAAAAAAAAGGTAATATGCTTGATGTCGGGTGCTCTGTTGGTCTGTTCCTTAAACCATTTTTGGATCAAGGCTGGAATTGCTTTGGGAATGATCCTGATAAGGCTTATGTTGAGCATGGCATTAAAAAATTCAATCTACCAATAAAATTTGAACAAGCTGAAAATATGAAACTTAAAAATAAAAGTTTTGATTTAATAATTATAATGGGTTCACTTGAACATTGTTTTGATCCTAATTTGGTAATTAAAAAATGTTCTGAGGCTGCTAAAAAAAACTGTGTTTTAGTTCTAGAGGCCAGAGGCAATCCGCAGTCTCAAAGTAAAAATTATTTTAACCACAATCACCATAGATATTATTCTGAGAATTCTTTAGAATTAATGATGATAAAATATGGTTTTAAGCCAATTCTTTCGACAAGCTATCCTATAACAGGCCCCACTAGAAAAGGTGGTATTTATTGTATAGGAGTTAAAAGTAATAAATTATTAAATTTGAAAAAATTAATATACTCAGGAAAGAAAGAAAGTGTTTCATCAGTAATCTACAAATATAAATATTATAACAAAATTTTGAAAGATTCTCGATAAGTGTGTGGTTTTTTTTGTATAATCGGTAAAAATCAAAACAAATTAATTTCTAATAGTGAAATTATTTCAACAGGTAAAAAATATTTACATAGAGGCCCAGACTCGCAAAAATTCTATTTTGATGATGAATTCAAATGTTATTTCAGAAGACTTTCAATTATTGATTTAAATGAAAGATCAGATCAGCCATTTCAATCAGATAATAAAAGATTTATTATCCTTTTTAACGGAGAAATTTATAATTTTAAAATTTTAAAAAAAGAACTTTTAGACCTTAGTCATAAATTTAAAACTCAAGGAGATACTGAGGTAATAATAAAAGCTTTTCAGGAATGGGGGAAAAATTTTGTTAAAAAAATTCAAGGCATGTTTTCAATATGTATTTGGGATAAAAAATTTAAGAGGTTTTATGCGTTTAGAGATAGATTTGGAATAAAACCACTTTATTATACTTTTTATAAAAATACTTATATTTTTTCCTCAGAGATAAAGGATATTCTAGTATTATCAAAAACTAAGAAAATTCAAGAAAATCCCAAAATAATAATAGATTACTTAGCGAATGGATCTTTAAACGATACGGAGCAAACATTTTTTAAAAATATTAAATCTGTTAAACCTGGTCATATAATCGAAATAACTAATAATAATTTCAAAGCAGAAAAATATTGGTCATTAAACTACTCGGAGTCACTTAGTCTCAACCAAACTGAAATAATTAAAAATTTTAATAAAAATTTAAAAATGCATACAATCTCAGATGTACCAATTGCGTATACATTGAGTGGTGGTATAGACTCTAGCCTTTTAGCCGGAGCATCTATTAAGATGAAAAATTTTAATAGAAAAACAAAATTCTTTAGTACTTTACCAAAAAATACAATTGATGAATCTAAATGGATCAACGCTACAGCAAAAAAATTTGGTCTAAATCATTTTTATTGCAACCCAGAAAATCTAGATTATGAGGATTATCAAAAGTTTATAAATTTTCAGGAAGAACCTGTACAGACATCAAGTGCTTATTACCAATATTTACTGAGAAAAAAAATTAAAGAGCATGGCTTAAAAGTATTAATGGTAGGAGAAGGGGCAGATGAGGTTTACGGTGGATATAAGAGATGTTTATTTTATTACTTAAATTATATGGATTTAGATAAAAAAAAATTGAGTGGATTTTTATTAAAATCAGGGAATTTTATGCAAAATGATATTAATACTGTTCTGTCTAATTATCTGAGATTTAAAAGTAGGATTAATACTAACTTAAGCGACATAGAGGATTTATCAAGTCAAAAATATCTAAAAAAAAAATCTTCCAAAAGATTTTTATCAATTCCCAAAAATTCAAAAAATTTCTTTAAAGACGCATTAATATCTCATATGACTAAAAGAGACCTTCCGTATGTTCTAAGAATGGAGGACAAAAATTCTATGTATCAGAGTATAGAGGCCAGGGTACCATTCTTAGATCATAAAATGGTTGAATATGTATTTAATATAAAAACACAATATTTCATGAAGAATGGTCAAAATAAATATATTTTGAGAAGCTGTTTTAAAAATTACTTTTCAAAGGATGTCTTAAATAGAAAAGAAAAATCAGCTAGACCTGGAGATAATGCAAATTTTATTTTTAATACTTTTTATAAAAACTATTTAGATTTACTTAACAGTAACTTAAAGAATGATTATTTCAACATTAAAAAAATAAAATTAAAGCTACAAGAGGATAAAAAAAAAAAAAATTACAAAAATTCAGATTTTTATTTCAGAGTATTTAATTATCTTGTTTGGAATGAAAATTTTAATAATTCTTTTTAAAAAAATTTGTATCATATCTAGGTAACTCATATTTTTTATTTAAGTCTAAAAAACTTACATCCCTCGATTCTACTGAAAAGGCATACTTAAATTTATTTTTCTTTAAAATTTTAATAGTTTCTTTATTATATGAATATTTTCTTCCATAGGGAAAACAAAAAAAATCTATTTTTTGTCTAATTTTTCTCTCTAAAAATTTTTTTGATTTAGATATTTCACTCATTTGGTTTTTTTTACTCATTTTAGATAGGATATTATGCGAGTGGCTATGGCAACCTATTGTCATACCAAGACGTTTTAAGTAAATTAAATCAGAGAGATTCATGTAATATTTATCAACAGACTCTTTAACTTTAAACTTATTAAACATCTCATCAAGTATTTTACCTCTGTTTTTTGATTCTATTAGATAATTCATATTTTTTTTAAATAAAATATTTAGTTTTTGGTCTTTATTGTAGCTATATGCCTTCTTAAATTTTTTGATATGTGACTTTCTAATATTTTTGATTGAGTTTTTATAAAGAGCATTTTTATTTAAATATTTTATAATCTTATTAGGACCAATTTTTCCAAGTAAAATCTGAATCTTGTGAACGTCTAAAAACTTGTTTTCTAAAAATGGCAAAGATGGAATAAAAAAAATACCAGTCAAACCTTTTTTTGCTAGTACTTTAGCTGCAAATATTTGTTCTTTTAAACCATCATCGAAGGTTAATAAATATTTATCCTTATTATTTTCTATTTCATTAATTTTTTTTATAATTCCTCTATTTTTTTGAAAATAATTTATTTGTTTAATAAATTCCTTCTTATCTAAAAAATTTTTAAAAAAAGGAAGTCTTCTATTAAATTTTCTAATATAGTGATACATGACAATTTTCATTTTATATCCAGCTCTGTTTTACTAATTTTATTTTTCTTTCTTTAATTTTATTGATCTTTAAATAATTTTTTATTAATCCATTGTTAAAATTTATTTTTAACTTTTGTAAACTTGTTTCAGTAAAATCTTTTTTTTTATAATATTTAAAATTTTTAATTTTTTGTTGTTTTCTCTTTTGAATTTTTTCGAAATTTAGAATTATTTTTTTATAAACTTTAAACATCCTTAATATTAATTTATTTCCAATATCATGTATTGTATCTTTTGAATTAAATTTTGCTCTAATCTGATGAATGATATTTCCAGTATCGATACCCTTATCTAAAAACATAAAAGTAGCCCCCACATATTCTGGCTCAGAGTTTATAAGTGGAAAAATGTTTGTACCTGATCCTCTGTAATATGGGCTAAGGCCCAAGTGAACATTTAATATTTTATCTTTATAAATATTTAAAATTTCACCCTTAATAATTGAGGAGCCATAAACCACTATTAAATCAGGTTTTAATTTTTTTATTAAATTTAGACAGTATTTTGAGGAGATAAAATTATTATTACATCTAAGGATAAATTTCTCTTTTTTAGTTATTTTTAAATTTTTGAAATATTTTTTTTCATATATTTTTCTTTGGTGAAAATGTTTTATTAGGGTTGAGTTTTTTGTATTTATTTTACGTTTTTTCTCTATTAATGCAGCAAGTATCTCAATTCCATCAATCTCTCTGAGATAATTAACAAATGCCAGATGTCTTATTTCATTAGCGGTAAATATGACAATTTTTTTCTTTTTCATAAATCCTGCTTTTTTCTTAAATTTTTATAATGATTTAAAAATAAATAAATATTTATTAGTTGCCAAACATGGAAACTATTACTCGCCTTCTTAATTTTAAGAGTTTTTTTAACCAATTTCAAAAATTGTTTATTTAAAATATTTTTTTTGTCCATAGTAGTAATTATTTTATTTATCCAATTTTTATTTTTAATAATGAATTTGAGTTCAGGAACAATATTTGAAGTTTTTTTAGTCTGAAACATTTTCACAGGTAGGTGTCTTTGTATTATTTTAAATAATGGATATTTAGGATATCCATTTTTAAATTTATCCTCGTTTTTTAATGAAAGTGCAATTTCTACTACATTATGATCTAAATAAGGAAATCTTAACTCCCTAGAATAACCTGCGCTAACTCTATCATGAAATCTTAATACTCTAGGAAGTTTGTTTTTTTTAATATTGAATAATTCAATTGTTCTAAGATAGTTTTCCTTTTTTTTTATTTTATTTTTGGATTGAGAAACATTACTAGCATCAGTCGATCCACCAAAATTATTTTTAATCAATAAATTAGATAGTAATAAAATTTTTTTATCATCTAAATTAAAGTTTCTTTTTAAATTTTGAAAAGTATTTTTGTTTTCTTTCGAATAAATCATATCTCTCAAAGCCATTATTAAATGAGTATAATAACCACTTAAAATTTCATCCGATCCTTGTCCCTCGAGTGAAACTGGTATTTTTTTTCTTTGAGATTTATTTAATTTTCCCATTGCTAAAAGTGGAACACCTCCAAATGGTTCATCCATAAAAAACTGAATTTCATAAGACATTTTTTTAAGTTCACTGCTATTGAAATTTATTTCATAAAGTTTTAAATTTAATAGTTTACAAACTTTCCTTGCCCTTATCAGGTCTTTATTAATTCTGTTTTGAAATTTTACAAAATACAATTTTAATGGAATTTTTTTTCCGAATATTTCTTTAAGCTTACATATTATTGCAGTGCTATCAATCCCCCCAGAATAGTGTAAGCTTACTGGTACATCTGATCTTAATCTTAATTTTATGGAATTTTCAAACGCTCTTTCAAAATCATTTAAGGTAACTTTTTCTTTTTTCAATATTTGTAATTTTTTTTCAAGTGAATAATATTTAAAACTTTTCATTTTTTTTCTTTTTATCTGATTTATTGTTCCAGGTTTAATTTCATAAATGTTTTTAAAGAAAGTTTTCGGGGAATTAGGGTACAACTGGGTAATGGTGAATTTTTTTATTTTATCATAACTTACTGAGTTATTTTTACTTATAGGTAGTGCTTTAATTTCTGAACCAAAAAATAAATTATTTTTTTCTATTTTGTAGTACAATGGTTTTGTGCCAAATCTATCTCTTATTAAGTAAATATTTCTTTTTTTTAGATCAACAAGAACAATTGCAAACATTCCGTTTATTTTTTTTACTATATTCAATCCACTTTTCGCAAATAGTTCTAGTAAGACTCTGGTATCTCCTTTTTTAATTAAGTCTGATCTTTTAATTTCCTTGGCTAATTCAATATAATTATAAATTTCTCCATTAAAAACCATCATCCATCTTTTATTTTCTGAGATCATAGGTTGTTTACCGTGATGACCCCCTAATATTTTTAGCCTGTAAAATTTGACTTTTATAAAACTATTTTTAAATGTTTGAAAATCATCTGGACCTCTATGATCTAATGGTAATGTGTTGAACTTAATATTACCACAATTTTTATTTAAGGAAAAGCAACCTGAAAAACCACACATAAAAATTCTTTGTAGAAAATTAATAAATGATATAAACGAAATTATGGCTGATATAAACACATTTCATTATCGTCAAAAAAAAAACATTCGATTAATTGCAGAAATTGGTCAGGCCCATGATGGAAGTTTAGGTTTTGCACATTCATATATTGACTCATTAAAAAATTCAGGGGTTACGGACATAAAATTTCAAGTACATATTGCAAATTCAGAGAGTAGTAAAAAAGAGAAGTTTCGAAAAAAATTTTCTTATGAAGATAGAACAAGGTTTGATTATTGGAAGAGGATTGAATTTAACAAGGAGCAATGGCAAGGCTTATTTAATCATTGCAAAAAAAATAAAATTCATTTTGTCGCTTCGCCTTTTTCTTTGGAAGCCGTTGATCTTTTAAAAAAAATTGGCTGCAAAACTTTCAAAATTGCATCAGGAGAAGTGAATAATTATTTGATGATTGATAAAATTATTGATCTTAAAAAAGAAATTATTCTTTCAAGTGGTCTTTCTAACTTCAAAGAATTAGATCAGGTTGTAAATAGAATTAAAAAAAAAAAGATAAATTTATCTATTATGCAATGTACAACTGAGTACCCATCTAAGGTAGATAACATTGGTCTAAATGTTATTAATGATATGAAGAAACGCTATAAAATCCCCGCAGGTTTATCTGATCATTCAGGAAATATTAACACACTGCTAGCTGCTTCTGCATTAGGTGCTGAATTAATTGAATTTCATGTAACATTTAGTAAAAAAAGCTTTGGACCTGATAGCGAGTCATCCATTGAAGTTTCAAAAGTAAAAGAGCTTGTTGAAAGTATAAATTATATTCATAAATGTTTAAATAACAAAGTTGATAAATTAAATTTAAAAATTAACAAAAGTCTAAAAAAAATTTTTTCAAAATCACTCGCTATTAATAAAAATTTAAATAAAAACCACAAAATTCAAACTCAAGATTTAGAGACAAAAAAACCTGGTGGTATGGGGATAAGCTCAAAAGAATATAAAAAAATTGTTGGAAAAAGATTAAATAAAAATTTAAAGAAAAATAGCTTCTTAAAATATAAGGATTTTAGATGAAAAAAAATATATGTGTGATTATTACAAACAGAGCAAATTTTGCTAGAATGAAATCATTATTAATTGAAATAAAAAAATCAAAAAAACTAAATTTACAAATAGTTTTATCAGGGTCAGCTTTGTCTCATAGGTTTGGACAACTTGAACATGAACTTAGAAAAAATAAGTTACTTCCAATAGCTAAAAGTTTTTTTTTAATTGATGGTAGCGATCCAATAACTCAAGCCAAATCCACAAGCTTGGCTATAACTGAGTTTGCAACAATTTTTTCAAAAATTAAACCCAATATGGTGGTCACTGTTGGCGATCGTTATGAAACTATGGCAACTGCAATAGCATCAGCTTATATGAATATTCCTCTAGCACATCTTCAAGGAGGAGAAGTTAGTGGAAATTTAGATGAAATTGTTAGACACTCTATTACAAAATTAGCCTCTTATCATTTTACGACAACAAAAAAAAGTAAAGAAAGGGTAATTAAACTAGGAGAGGAAAAAAGAAGAGTTTTTTTTTCTGGCTGTCCAGGAATGGATTTATTGAAATTTTGTGAAAAAAAAATAACTAAAAATTTCTTTAATAAAGTAAATTATACTGGAACCAAATTTTTATTTAATAAAAAATATTTATTAGTAGTAAATCATCCAGTTAGTACAGAAAATAAAAAGTACAACTTAAAACAAATAAATATACTTTTAAAAACACTTACCAAAATAAATATGCATAAAATAATGTTTTGGCCTAATGCAGATGCATATTCAGATATAATTTCTTCTCAAATGAGAACTTTTAGAGAAAAATATAAAAATAATGATTTTACGTTTATTATTAATGCATCTCCCGAGGATTATGCAACTTTATTAAACAATGCTAGCTGTTTGGTTGGAAATAGCAGCTCCTTTATAAGAGAAGGGTCGCAGCTAGGTATACCAGCGTTAATTTTAGGAAATAGACAAAGTAGAAGAGAGGTTGGTAAAAATATAATTCAATGCGATTATAAACCAGATCAAATTATAAAAAAAATTAAATTTCAAACTAAAAAGAAAAAATATAAAAAACAAAAAATATATGGAAACGGAAATGCTGGAAAGTTTATAGCAAAAACTATAGAAAAAATAAATCCTACTATAAAGAAACAAATAACTTATTAAAGTGAAAACTAAAAAATTAAAAGTGCTTGGAGTTATTCCAGCCAGAAAAGGATCTAAAGGAGTTCCAAATAAAAATTTTATTAAAATTTATAAAAATAAACGTTTAATAGATTATACATTGATAGCTGCAAAAAAATCAAAACGTATTTCCAAAATTGCTATTACGACTGATGATACCAGAATAATCAAACATTCAAAAAAATATAAATTAGATTATGTCATCAAAAGACAAAAAAAATATTCTACTGATTATATAAAATCAATAGATGTTGTTTTTGATGTATTAAAAAAAATTAAAAACTATGAGCCCGATTTGATAATATTATTACAGCCCACATCTCCTTTAAGGAAAAGTCAACATATCGACGAGTCTATTGAATTGCTTATTAGAAAATACAAAAAATATAACTCTCTTGTTTCAGTAAGTATTTTAGAGGAGCCGCATCCTTTTAAAGTTAAAAAAATAACAAATAATTATTTGGTCCCTTTTATCAAAAATAAAAGTAGTGAAATTCCAAGACAAAAACTTGACAAGGTTTATAAATTAAATGGGTCTATTTATCTTATAAAAAAAAAGGTTTTGAATAATAAAAAAACTTTTTTTAATAAGACTATGCCATATATTATGGATGAAAAATTCTCTTTAAATATTGATACTTTAAATGATTTAAAAAATTTAAAAAAAATGAAAAAATAAATGTTTTATAAAGAATTAAAAAAAAAAATATTAACAAAAAAATCTAAAATTTGTGTTCTGGGGTTAGGTTATGTAGGCCTACCCGTTTGTTATCATTTTGCTAAAAATGGATATGAAGTAACAGGTTTTGATAAAAATGTTTTAAAATTAAAGAATCTCAAAAAAGGTTTTATTTCTTCAAATGATATAAATTTGAATATATTTCAAAATTTAATAAAAAAAAAAAAAATTAAACTAACAAACGAAAAAAGTTTTCTTAAAAATTCAGATATTTATATAATTTGTGTTCCAACTCCATTAAAAAAAAATTTTATGCCAGACGTATCATTTATAAATGATGCAGTTAAAATAATTTTTTCTAATTTTAAAAAAGGTTCACTTATAGTGCTAGAAAGCACAGCTCATCCAGGGTGTACAAGAGAAAATGTGGAAAAGTATTTTAAAAAAAAATACACTTTATCTTCAGATTTTTTTGTATCTTATTCTCCAGAGAGAATTGACCCAGGTAATATATCTTTCAACATTTCAAACACTACAAAAGTAATTGGTTCAAATTGTAAAAAAAGTTTAGAACTAACTAGTTTCTTATACAAAAGAATAATTAAAAATGTTTTCTTATTAAATAGTTCAGATGAAGCTGAGATGTCTAAACTAATTGAAAATGTTTATAGACAGGTAAATATAGCATTAATTAATGAATTGACCAAGATGAGTGAAAAGCTCTCAATAAATATCTGGAATACTATCAAGGCAAGTTCAACAAAGCCATATGGATTTACACCATTTTTTCCAGGGCCAGGTACTGGCGGGCATTGTATACCTTTAGATCCTATGTACTTATTTTGGAGAGCAAAATCTAAAAATTTTCATAGTAGATTTATTAAAACTGCCAATAAAGTAAATTTAAGTATGCCAAATTATGTTGTTAATAGGTGCCAAAAAATCCTTCCTAAATCAAAAAAAAATATCAAAATTCTAATTGTGGGGGTTACATACAAAAAAAATATAGATGATTATAGAGAATCTCCTTCACTAAAAATTATTGACCAATTTCTTAGACTTAATTATCAAGTTTTTTACCATGATGACTATATTAAAAGCTTACAAATAAAATTTAAAAATAAAAAAATAAAATTCAATTCAATTAAAATAAGTAAAAAAAATTTAAAAAAATTTGATCTATGTGTAATTTTGACAAATCATTCTTATATTAATTGGAATTTAATAAAAAATTACTCAAATAAAATTTTTGATACTAGAAATGTTTTTGAGCCCAAAAAGAATAGAATTTTTCTTCTTTAATTTAAATTTATGAAAAGAATAATTGCAAAGTTAGACGTAAAATCAGGATTTGTAATTAAAGGAATAGAATTCGAAGGTGTGAGGAAAGTCGGAGATCCTATGAAAATGGCAAAAAAATATTTTAACGAAAATATTGATGAAATTATTTATTTAGATTGTGTAGCTTCATTATATAACAGAAATCACATTGTTGATTTATTATCTAAAGTTTCAGAAGAAGTTTTTATACCCATATCAGCTGGTGGAGGTATTAGAACTTTTAATGATGCAAAAAAACTTTTTGATAATGGTGCTGATAAAATAGTAATAAATACAGGAGCTGTAAAAAATCCAAAAATTGTGAAAGAAATTTCTGATTATTATGGTTCACAAGCTGTAGTTTTACAGCTTGATTGTAAAAAATTAGATAAAAAAAAATGGGAGGTTTTTACTGATTATGGAAGAGAGAGAACTGGAATAGATGCGATTGATTGGGTGAAAAAAATTTCCAAATACGGTGTAGGAGAAATTTTAGCAACTGTGATTGACAATGATGGAAAAAAAGATGGTTTAGATATAGATTTTTTTAAAAATTTAAAAGATGTAACGGATTTACCTATAATTGCTTCAGGCGGCATAGGAAATCATTCACATATTGAACAAATTTTTAAAATCGAGGGCATCGATGCAGTATCTATAAGCAGCATCTTTCATTATAATAATTATACTGCCGATGTACTAAAATTGAGATTAAAAAAAAAAGGTTTTGTTTTTAGAAGTTTATGAAAAATATAGGAGTTATTTGTGCTGGGCCTGCAAATTATCTTTCGATTTGTAATGCAATTAAAAAGACAGGCAACAAACCAATTTTATTAAAAAATAACAAACTTAAAAAAAATATTTCACATCTGATTTTACCAGGAGTGGGTTCATTTGGAGCTGTATTAAGGGAGATAAAAAAAAAGAAATTATTAAAATTTATTTTTAATCATATTAAATTAAAAAAACCATTATTAGGAATTTGCGTTGGATATCAAATATTATTTCAGAATAGTGAAGAGGATATAAAAACACCAGGTTTGAATTTTTTTTATGGTAATTTTCAAAATCTAAAAAAGATAAAAAAAATAGTTCCAAATATCGGATGGTGTGAAACGATTTTAGATAAAAAAATTATAAAAGTATTAAAATTACCCTATAAAAAAGCAAGTTTTTATTATGCACATTCATATTATGCAAAAAAATTCAGTAAAAAAGAAATAGTAGGTTTTATAGAATTGAGCAGAAAAAAAATTCCAGTAATTGCAATTAAAGAAAATATTTTAGGCGTCCAATTCCATCCTGAAAAAAGTGGAATAAGTGGAATTAAATTTTTATCATCATTTTTTAAATTAAATTAATGTTTAATAAAAACAAAATTTATAATCTAAATAATTTTTTTAATAAAGATCTCAATGAACCAAAAAATAAAAAAGAATATATTCAAGTATCTAATTTTGAGAAAAAAAAATATAATAAACTTCTTTCAATATTAACGTTACTATTAAATAAAATTCATAAAAAAAAGTATAGCAATAGTTATTGGGACAAAATTTTAGGATACTTTATTTTGTTTCATATTAGTGCATGTAACAGATTTTTTAATTCAGATATAACAAAAAATAAATTTTTTTCTAAAAAAAAAATTAAAATTTTAGACAAAGAAAATTTTTATATACCTGAAAATATACGCAATTATCGAAATTGTTTTCAGCACTCCAATTTTGGTCAACAGCAATTATTTTCTCTAATACTCAATTTCTTTTATAGAAAAAAAATATTTAAGAATTATTTTAGCAATTACATTAAAAAAAAAAATATCAAAAAATATAAGAAATCTTTTTCATTTGAATTTTTATATTTTAGATTATTCAATTTTATTTTTAGAAAATTAAAAAGTAGAAATTTTAAAATTCTTGTTACTAAGTGTTATTGGCCTCAAGAGGAGAAACAAAAAATTCAATTTTATTACAAAGGTAATTTGCTTTGTAGAGATTTTTTTATTCCACTTAAAAATAGTTCAATTAATCAAAATTTAAGAAATAAAATATCACAAACTGATTTCAAAATAAAAAAAGATCGTTTTGATAAATTTTTTTTATATACATTAAAGTATTGTTTACCCAAGTCTTTCTTAGAGGAATATGAGTACAGAGAAAAATTTACAATTAATTATTTAAATAAACATAAAAATCTGAAATATATTATTAACGAAAATCTAGACGAGGACTCCATGTTGTTAATTGCACAAGCAAAGTTTAGAAAAATCAAATCAATACATAGTGAGCATAATTTTTTACAACATCAATTTATTGGGAACATAATTGATTTTATATCTAAAAAGTTTGATATTTTTTTAACGTTAGGATGGAGTTTAAAAAATAAAAAATTTATATCTGGCGGTAGTTTATTTAAGTGGATAGACAAAAAACAAAGTAAAAAAAAATATCCCATATTATTTGCAGATGGTGTTACTGTTTATCGTCCACCTTTTACATGTACAGCATATGGTGAGTCTGGTAATTTGAATTCTTTAAATTATGTAAAAATGAATAAGATTTTTTTTAATTCACTAAAAAAAGAAATAATTAAAAAAATATGGTTGAAGAAATATCCAGAGGATGCAAAAAAAAACTTTTGTTATAATCCAATTGATCAAAAAATAAAAAACTCAAGAATTAAGTTTGCAAATAATATACATGAGCTTAATACTAAATTAAGTTTTTATTTAAATTCAGCAGATCTAATAATAACTAATTATTTATCAACATCTTATTTGCAGGCTTTAATAATAAACAAACCAACTATAATATTTTTTAATTCAAATTCTTATTTTTTGAATAAAAAATATTCTAAAATTTATAACAACTTAATTAAATCCAAAATAATGCATAAATCCCCTAAAGATGCAGCTGAATTTTTAAATAAAAATTATAGAAATATTAACAACTGGTGGAATTCAACTTCTACCCAAAAAGCGAGACAAGAATTTATTACTACAAACATTAAAGATAAAACAAACATGTATAGTGCCTTAAGGAAAATTTTAAATAGGTGAAAAAAAATAATATAAAATATTCGATTTTAATTCCTACTTATAATAAGTGTGAGTACTTAAAGTTTACATTGGAAACGATTCTTGAAAATAAGAATAGTAACTTTGAAGTAATTATTTCTAATGATTATTCAACCGATGATACCGAAAACTTATTAATGAGTATAAAAGATGAAAGAGTAAAAATACTCAAACCTCCTATAAAACTTACACAAGCTAAGAATTATGAATTTCTGTTGAATTTAGCAAATGGAGAATGGGTTACTATATTGGGAGATGATGATGGAATTTTACCAAACTTTTTTAGTACTTTAGATCAATTAATTGAAAAATATCCAAAAAATGAAATATTCAAATTTAAAAGAGCAATTTATTACTGGGAAAATGTTTCAGATATGTATGGTAATAGAGTTGTATTCTATGAAAATTTAGCGAGAAAAGAAAAATTAAAAAATTCAAAGATAAATTTATTTTTATCAATTTGTGGATTAAAGTCAGCACAAGATTTACCAATGATCTACACATCTGGAGTTATCAAAAATAATTTAATAAATAGAATTAAAGGAAAATCGAAAAACTTTTTTTTCCACTCAGTAATTCCAGATTATTATTCAATGATTGCTCTAACACTTGAGAGCAAAAAGTATATTTTTTCAGAAACCCCAATATTTTGGGTTGGGGTTTCTTCAAAATCAACAGGAAGAAAAAGAAACATATATTTTGATAAGTTTAAAAATCATCATAAGAAAATTTCTGAAATTAATATAAATTACAATCTTGGCCTTAGTGGAGAAATATCTAAAATTCTTCATAAACTAGGACTTCAATCTGCCTATCTATTCGAGGCAGTTTTGAAACATCCTTATAAAAATAATTTTTGGATTAATAGATTTGTTAGAAGCCTCGTATATTCATCATTAATTTGTAACTATATTGAATTACGTAAAAAACCAAATAGAATGAAGGTTAAATTAAAAAGGGGCATTTTCTTAAAAGCTATTTTGAAAGAAATAAAAATTCATAAATTAAGCCATATTTTAATAATATTATTCACATTAGTTTTTTATTTTACAAAACCACTGATAGGAATGGTTAAAAAAATTTACGTATATTTAGAAAAAATATCTAAAAATTATTTTAGTAAAAAAAAACCAATGATTTTAGTATCAAATGATAGAAATAAATTTAAAAATTTTGTTGAAATTAATAGGTACTTAAAAATAAAATGATTAAGTTTTTAAATCATCTTAAGCGATTTTCAGCTAAACAAAAAAAATATTATTTATTTTTATTGTTTTTATCAATTATTGCACAAGCGCTTGATGTAATTGGGATAACTCTTGTGCCAATTTTAGTTTCTTTGATTATTTCATCCTCAGAAAAAAGTTTTTTCTTATTAGAATATGAATTTTTTAAAAATTTTTTTACAAATTTTTTAGATATAAAAGTTTTTATAATATTATTTATATCTTTTTTTCTTTTTAAAAATATATTCTTATATTTAACAATTATACTTGAAAATAATTTTTTTAAAAATTTGCAGTACGATTTCCAATCAAAAATTTTTGGAAGCTATATTAGAAAAAAATTTGATTTTATTCAGAAAACCAAATACTCTACATTACAAAGAAATATTATTGGTGCCCAGGAATTTTCATTATTATTTCAAAAGGTTTTAAGATTAATAAAAGAATTCATCCTACTTCTAGGCATAGTTTTATTACTAATTTTTCAGGATATTTTTACAACACTTATTATAGCTTCAATTTTGGTTTTATTTATTCTTTTTTTTAATTTATTTGTAAAAAAAAGATATTTAGAATTTGGCCAAAAAGTATTTAAGAAAAAATCTATATTCATTCAGCATCTTACTGAAGCAATCAACTCTTTTAAATTAATTTATTTATACAAAAATTATCATATCTTTGAGGATGATTTTCAAAAAAATCTTAGGTCTAGAGTTGAATTAGATACTGATCAAAAAAATATAAGCTCAATGGTTAAACCCTTACTGGAAATTATTATAGTAATTTTTTTAGCTAGTATTATTTTTATTTATATCAATTCAGGCAAAGATATAAATTCACTTGTTCCTATTTTAGCCCTTTACTCTGTTGCTGCATTAAAAATTGGACAATCATTGAATGCAATCTCCTTAATTTTTTCAGGACTTAAATTTAATGAAGCTTTATTTGATGAAATTTCAAAAGATGTTTCTGCAAATATTATTGAGAATCAAAAAACAAAAAATTTAAATATTAAATCATTCCAAAAATTGAATATTAAAAATTTAAACTTTCAATATCAAAGTTCAAAAGAAAAATTGTTTAATAATCTAAATTTAGAAATATTTACAAATCAGCTTTACGGTATAATTGGAAAGTCTGGATCTGGAAAATCAACTCTTATAGATATAATTTCTGGTATTCAAAAAACTTACTCGGGTGAAATTTTATTAGATGGAAATCAAAATATTAATAATTTCATTGACGATTGGCAAAGCATAATAGGTTATATTCCCCAAGAATCATATATCCTTGACAATTCTCTAACAAAAAATATTTGTTTTGGTTTAAATGAAGATAAGAAAAAATATGACCAAATTATAAGTCTTTTAAATTTAGAAGAATTAGATTTAAGAGAAAAAGAATTACAAAAAAGCATTGTTGGTGATAGAGGAGGATCTAGTTTATCGGGAGGTCAAAGACAAAGAATATCTATTGCAAGAGCTCTTTACAGAGATGCAAAAATTCTAATTCTAGATGAGCCAACTAGTGCATTGGATTACCTATCTTCAAAATCTCTATTTTCATTACTCCAAAAAATTAAAAAAGATAAAATGATTGTCATCATTTCTCATGAAAGAGAGTTTTTGAATTATTTTGATAATTACGTTGATCTGAATAATTTAAATTAAAAAACTATGAAGAAAAAATCTAATTTAGCTCCAATAGTATTAATTACTTATAATAGATTTGAACATACAGTAAAATGCATAAATTCTCTTAAAAAAAATAAGCTTTCAAAAAAATCTGACATTATAATTTACTCTGATGGACTAAAAAAGCAAAGTGAAAAAAAAAAATTATTAAAAATAAGAAAATATTTAAGAAGTTTAAAAGGCTTTAAATCTAAAAAAATTATCGAGCGAAAAAAAAATTTTGGTACTAAAAAGAATATTGTAAATGCTATAAATGAAACTTTTAAAAAGTTTGACAAGATAATTCTTATAGAAGATGACTTAATTTTGAGTAAAAGTTTTCTATATTTTATGAATTTTTGTCTTAATAACTACAAAGATGAAAAAATGATTTGGCATATTAATGGTTGGAGTTATCCATTTATGAAAAAATCTTCAGATGAAATAAACTTTTTAGGATCTATGAACTGTTGGGGCTGGGCAACATGGAAAGATAGATGGTCAAAATTATCTTTAAGCGAAAATAAATTTATAAGAAATTTTTCTTATAGAGATAAACATTATTTCAATATTTTATCTAGCATAGATCATTGGTCTCAAATATTAAGAAATAAAAAAAAAACTTTATCTAGTTGGGCAGTATTTTGGCATGCTACTATATTTTCTTACAATGGAATTTGTATTTATCCAAAATTTCCTTTAGTAAAAAATATAGGATTTGATGGCAGCGGAAGAATGTCATCGAGTTACAAATATGTTTCTATTTTAAAGGATAATTTTAAAAAATATAAAATAAACACCAAAATAGTTAAAAATATTGATCTTATAAATTATGAATTTGACTATTATATTAAAAGAAAAAGTATTATAGGTAAATTATTAGTATATTTAAAAAAATTTTACTTTAGGGTTTTTACTTAATGAGTTTAGAATATTTTATTTCAAACATTATACCAATTGTTTTTTTACTCATATCAGGAGGTTTAATACGTCAATCACTTATTTATGCATCTCAGTTGTGGGCTAAAACGTTTCATCATTCTCTAACATTTTTTTTATTACCTGTTACCACATTTATCATAACAAAAGCTATTTCTGGAAATATTGCTCTTTCTTTAGGTATGATTGGAGCTCTATCAATTGTTAGATTTAGAAACCCAGTCAAGAATCCTTTCGAGTTAGTTATTTTTTTTTGCAGTATAACACTCGGAATAGCAGCCGGTGTAGATATTAAATTAGCAATATTACTTTTGGCTGTAGTTGTCGTTGTAATTATTTTTTCTGATTTTTATTCAAAATTTTGGAAGAAAAAAAATGTTAATGTCTTTGTTCCTTCTTTTGAGGAAGGCTATTCACTAAATATTATTGAAATTTTATCTACTAAAGAAATAAATGAATTAGAAAAATTTAATATAATTTACTTTAATTTTAATAAGGAAAAATCTCTTTATGAGTACAAAATTTCAGAACGAGATAAAAATGAAATATTAAAAATTAAAAAAATTATTAAAAATCTTGAAAGCACTTTAAACTATGAAATCCGATATAGTTTTGATTAGAAAAAATATTTTTTTAATTCAAATTGTTTTCATTTTATTTTTTTTTTTAACCAGCAAGACTTATTCCAATATCCAGGATAATGAAATAGACTTTTCATCAGAAAAATATTGTGAAAAAATAAAATTTCATGATTCATTTAATAAAATCAATTCAATTGAAATAATATTTGATAATTATAGAGGATGGGCAAAAAATTCATTGAGAATTTTAACCAATCAAAGTAAAGAAAAATTTATACCTGGAAAATTTAAAAGAAGATACCCAGCTAACATAATTGTATATTATTCAGATGATAATATATGTGATTATAGGGCAAGTATTAGACAAAGTGGAGATCTTTTCGATCACATAAAATTAAATAATGGAAATATAATTCAAAGTTTAGATGTTCATTTAGATAAAGGAAATATTCTAGGAGTCACTAAATTTAAGTTGTTTTTACCCTCAACGAGAAATGCCCATAGTGAAATAGTTGTTAGTAAATTACTAAAAGATTTAGGTTATATTTCTCCAAAATCTTTTCTAGTTGACGTATTTTTAAATGAAAAAAAAATCAATTATTTTTTTCAAGAAAAAACCTCAAAAGAATTAATTGAAAGTTCAAATTTTAAAGATGCACCCATTTATGAAGGAAATGAAAATTTAATAGTTGGTACGCATAAAAATCAAAATATTATTTTTAATAAAAAATTAACTTTTTCTAAACAAGTAAACTCAAAATGGATTCAAACCGATTTAACTAGAGAAATTTCAATTGAAGGAATGACAAAATTAAATGAAGTTTTTTTTAAGAATATATCTTTTTTTTCAAAACCAAATCATAAAATCGATCAACTTACACTTGATTATAGTCTTCTATCTAATCAAGACCAGAAGCATTTTAATTATTTGATAGTTTATGATGCCCTAATAAATTCAGTAAATGGTGGACACTCTTTATTACCTCACAATAGAAAATTTTATTTTGAACCATATTCAAAAAAATTTTATCCAATTTTTTATGACTCTTCACCAGGATCTATGAATCGATCAATATTAGGTGGATGGGAAGCAAAGATAAAAAAATTAAAAAAAGATGAATTTAAGTGGGGGGTTTCAAAAAATTCAATATTAGGAGCTAATTTAGCTTTAATTCGTCTCAAATCTTTAAATACGGATAAAATATACAACGAACTAAAATTGTATGGCATGAAGTATAATCAATCTGAATTCAATGAAATTATTGATTCAATAAAAAATAATTTAATCACTATATCAAAGATACCTTTTGAGCCAAAAGATGACTATATTAAAAGTATTCATGATTATTTAAATTTTTCAAAAAAAGACTCTATAGAATTCGCTACTTTTTATTCATTTGAAAAAGAACTTTATGTTTGTGAAAATAATGAAAATAAATGTTTAAAAACTTATTTAGATCGAACTGATTTTCAAAAATTAATTAATGGAGAGTTTATATACAACCAGAAAAAATCCTTATATTTAGGAGATATTAATCAAGATTTGGACAATATTAAAATAGTAAATTTTAAAAAATATAAAGAAAAAGAGGTAGTAAGAACAAACTATAGTTTTGAAAATAATTTTATAAATATTAAATCTACAAAAAATTTAAATATTAATATAGATGATGAAAAAAAAATAATCCAAATTCAGGCAGATACCGATGATTGGTTAGTTATAGAAGATAGTATTTTAAATGATATAGAAATAAAATTAATTTATAACGATAAGAAAAATAATATTTTAAAAGAGGATAGATTTAATAAATATTTTTTAACTGGATGTTTAAATATAATTGATTCAAATTTAAATAATGTAAGAATTAATATTCAAAACGCCAAATGCGAAGATGCAATTAATATCATAAAATCAAAAGGTAACATTTCCTTAATTGAAATTTACAATTCGTTATTTGATGGATTAGATTTAGATTTTTCAAATATAAATATAAATCAATTATCAGTTTCCCATTCAGGTAATGATTGTAGTGATTTTTCTTTTGGGAATTATAAAATTGATGAATTAAATCTTTCAAACTGTGGAGATAAAGGTGTTTCTATAGGCGAAAGGACAAATGCTGGAATCGAGAATATGAATATCATAAATTCTAATATTGGTCTTGCTTCAAAAGATAGTTCTATTGTCAATGTAACTAATGCTTTAATTAAAAATACTAAGTTTTGTATAAGTGCTTATAACAAAAAAAATGAATTTGATGGTGGAAGAGTAAACGTGAATAAGTTTAAGTGTGAAATTTCAAACGAAAAAATTGCCAAAGATCAATATTCATTGATAAATATAAATCATGAGCTATAGAATAGAAAAAAAATTTGTTTTAGATCCAAGAAAATATGAAGCCTTTATTCGGTATCTTGTTAATTTAAAAGCCATTAAAATTTATGATAAAAGAATAATATTTTCTACATACTATGATAATGATCATTTTTCCTCTTATAGAAATTCCGAAGAGGGAGTTGTTCCTAGAAAAAAACTTAGAATAAGATCTTACAATTCATATACACATGATGTTAATTCAAAGTTTGAATTAAAAATATCTTCAGAGATCGATAGATTTAAAAAAGTCGAAAAATTCAAAAGTTTATCAGATATTGAAAGCATTTTATCTAGGGGTTTTTTTGATAAAACTTATGGTTTTTGCAAACCAACAATTAATGTATCTTATGAAAGAGACTATTATACTTTAAATAGTTGTAGAATAACTATTGATAGAAAAATAAAATACTGGGGACACAATTATAACAAAAATAAATGTGAAGAACCTTTAAATGTTGTTGAATTCAAGAGTGAAATTGATGATGAAATGAATTTAAATAATAATTTATTATTTAATCCAATTTCTAGATTTTCTAAGTATTGTAGAGGTATGAACAAAATATATTTTAATATAAAAAACTATTAATTATGAAAGCAAAAAATTTCTTTGGTAGAGGTATAAGTTCTATAGAAGGGTCTGACTGGAAGTTTAATTCCAATGTATCAAATAATTTCGATAAACATGTTCGACAAAGTATTCCTATGTATGATGAAATACAAAAATATATATGTTCGCTAAGTGAATGGTTTTTGAAAGATGGATCAAACATCTATGATTTAGGATGTTCAACAGGAGAGACTGCTAAAAATTTATTTAAAAAATTTCCAAATAAAAAAATAAACTATGTTGGATATGACTTAAGTAAAGAAATGATCAAAATTGCTAAAAGAAAAAATACTAAAAATAAAAAAAAAATTAAATTTAAGATAGCAGATATAAACAAAATCAATTATAAAAAAAATACTGATTTATTTTTATCAGTACTCACTTTTCCATTTTTAAATTCACAAAAAAGATTAAAATTATATACAAAAATTTATAAATCATTAAAACATGGTGGATCTCTTATTTTTGTAGACAAAATAAGGTCATCAAGTTCAAATTTTGAGGATATGATAAATCAAGTTTATTTTGATTTTAAAATAGAAAATAAACTAAATCACGCTCAAGTTTTAAATAAATCAAAAAGTATAAGAAGCTCTATGCAACTTTTTGAAATTTCTGAAATAGATTATTTTTTAAAAAAATCAGGTTTTAAAAAAAGAGAAATATTTTTTAGATGGTATAATTTTATTGGACTAATAGCTATCAAATAATTACTGATTTAGAATTTTTTTGTAAATTTCGATATATTGGTTTGAAATGTTTTCATAGGAAAATTTTAAAATAGAACTTTGACATCTTTTAATTATTGTTTCTTTGTTTTGTATTTGGATCCATTTAATAGCATTTAAAAACTCATCAATATTTGCTTCATTACATAA
>MDSZ01102665.1_pt1 | contig 25426 bp, 25 predicted proteins | sample 811201 | NCBI WGS metagenome assembly MDSZ01 (sample SAMN05326647, study PRJNA326480) | marine metagenome | isolation source: seawater | place: Indian Ocean: North | collected 2010
ATATTTAATTTCAGATCCAAAATAAAAGTCTTGACCATCTTTAAAGTAAAATAAAGGTTTTTCACCAAATCGGTCTCTAGCCAAAAAAAGTTCACCATTGTGTTTGTTGTATATGGCAAAACTCCACATCCCCTCAAAGAAATCTAAGCATTTTTCACTATATTCAATGAAATATTTTAATAATACCTCTGTGTCAGAACTAGTTAAAAAACTAATCTTTTTATCAATTAATTTTTGTCTTAGTTCTTTAAAATTATAAATTTCGCCATTGAAAATAATGCTATAATCACCAATCACAAAAGGTTGATTAGATCTTTTATTTATATCAATAATACTTAAACGACTGTGCAAAAGGTTTATTTTTTGATGTCCTTTTACGTAAGTATAGTGTTTAGAATAGTCAGGGCCCCTTGATTTCATTAAATTCAAAGTATTTAATAAAACTTTTCTCGGTATAGACTTGTTACCGTAATATCCTGATATTCCACACATATTTACAATTTCTTTATGAATTGATTTGATTTTTTTCCAATAATTTTTTCTAATTTTTCAACAGATAAATTACCCTTTGATCGCAAAAATAGTAGATCATCAACTTTAATTTTTTTGTGATATTTTCTTTTATCTTTGAAAAAAACAAATCTCCTAAAAAGTTTTGCATTAGAATACTGCTCAGATTTTTTGAAATCATTATTTTTTAATAAATCATTAATAACTTTTGATTTCGAAACAATACTTTTCATCTCGTCTATATTGGCTGATATAATATGGTCTCTAAATTTTGATTTTTTTTTATCGATTGTAAAATGCTTTTCTATAATCTTTGCACCTAAAGATATTGCTGTAATTGATGCATCGTTACCAATTGTATGATCAGAATATCCTATTTTAAATTCTGCGTATTTTTTTTTTTAAGTATAAAATTTGAGACAAATTCGCCTCAGAATTTTTTAAAGGATAAGATGAACTACAATGTAAAAGGGAGATATATTTGTGACAGTTTTTATCTATTTTCTTTAAAAACTTTATTAATTCGTGAATTTTTATCCTATCTAGCATTCCCAAAGAAATAAATGTTTGTTTTTTTTCTTTTATAATCTTTTTTATGAAATAAAAAAAATTATTATCAGTCGACGAGATTTTAAAAAGTTTTAACTTTGATTTATAATAATCAAAATTTTCAAAATCAAAAAAAGTCCAAAAAATAAGAATCCCCTTTTTTTTTGCAAATTTTATTAAATCGATCATTTGTTTTTTTGAAAATTTAAATCTTTCATATTTTTTAATTTGTTTTTTATCTCCAAATAATTTTTCGGGATCAATATATTGAAGCTTGATAGCACTTACACCACATTTCCATGCCTCAATTATCATTTTTTTTGCTAGTTTAAAATTTCCTTCATGATTATTTCCAATTTCAGCAATGATAAATGTTTGACCTTTTTTAAATAAATTATCTCTCATAAAAATGATAAACCATGTAACTTCTAACTTTTTTAAACTTATTATTTTTATAAAAATTCATAGCTCTTTTATTTATATTATATGTTCCGACTATAATATGTTTAAATTTTGGAAATCTAATTTGTAAATTTTCGATAATACTTTTACCAATATTTTTACCAATTTGATTTTTAGACACTGCTATTAAATCTATAATCAAATTATTTTTCCTCTTAATTACACAAAGGAGTCCTACTAAAGTTTTTTTTTTATAAGTAGAAAAAATTTCTTTATTTTTAAGATTTAAAAAATATGAAGATATCCAGTTTTTTCTTATCCTTCTAACAATATATTTTGGAATTCTCCTGTCTAAATCGAATCTACTTGATTTCATATTTTGTTGACAAAAATCGATTAATTTCTTTTTTTCATTTTTTTTTGAACTTTTGAAATTGATTTCATTATTTAATTTTATTCCTTTAATATTAATTTGTTTTTGAAAAACTACATTTTCTCCTATAAATTTAAAATTTGTTTTTTTGGTATTTATTTTCAAAAATTTTGATTTTGTTTTTCTAATTTTACAAGATATCAAAAAATTTCTTTTTTTTTTTAAACTTTCTTTATAAAGATGAGGATGACTTATATTAAAACAGTTTATTTTACTGGCCCTAGAAAGCCAAAAATCATTTTTGAACATTTATCTTTTTGTTAAAAAAATCTTTGTACCAATCTATATATTTTTGATAACCTTCTTCTATAGACCATTTAGACTCATATTTTAGAAGCTCTTTAGATTTTGCATTTGATAAAGTACCTCTTTCAGGAATTAATTTACTTTTATTTCTAAATTCTATTTCTATGCTACCAAAGTTATCTTTTATGATTTCAATTAATTCTAAAATTTCTCTTCCATTCCCGTATGTAATATTAAAAATCTCATTATAAGCTTTTTGATTTGAAATTGATTTAGAAATTCCCTGAATTAAATCTTGTATATAAGTAAAATCTAATTTTTCTTTTCCTGAACCATTAATGCTTATTTTCTTTCCGAATAATGCATTCTCAATAAATATTTGACCGACCCTTCTACTTATACATCTTTCACCATATAAAGCTGATGGTCTTATTATTGTATAATTTAAACCAAAGACTTGATTGTAAGCGATTATTATTTTTTCAGCTGCATATTTTAAAGCTCCATAAATTCCTATTGGTGAGCAATTCATATCTTCCTCAACTTCTTTTCCATCAAAATTTCCATATACCATACTCGAGGACATAAAAATTAGTTGCTCAACAGTCTTTGAAAATTTAATTGCATCTAAAACATTTTCTAAAGTTCTAAGGCTATGATCAAAAGTATTGTAAGGAGTTTTGTTGGATCGGTCAGCGTGAGATACTGCTGCTAAGTGAATGACTATTTCTGGTTCGATTTGCTCAATTGTTTTACTCAATGCATGATAATCTCTTGCATCTTGAACTATTAAATTACAATTTGAATTTTTAACTAACTCTAATCTTTCATCTAAAACTTTTTTGGAAAGATCTGGGTGAGGAACGTTATCTTTGTTATCAATTAAAGTAATCAAATTATTTACTCCAAAACTATCAACTAAATGAACATCATGGCCTTGCTTTTTAAGATAAATTGCAAGATTATGACCTATAAATCCACACCCTCCAATTAATAGAATTTTTTTATTTTTCATAGTAACTAAATATCTTTTTTATAATCCTGGTGATATCTTTCAAATCTTTGATGGATAAATGTGGTCCTAGTGGTAAACATATTGAATTTTCACTTATTATGCTAGAATTTCTAAAATTTCTTTTATTATAACCATACTTTTTCTTATAATAATTCAATAATGGAACTGGTTTAGGATAATAAATACTAGTGCCTACTCCCATTTTATTTAAATTTTTAATTATTTTTTCTCTCTCTTTTTTAATTTTATCATTTAAAATTAACGACAAACAATAATATGCGCTTTGAAATTTTTTGTTATCAAGATGTTTTAAAATAAAAAAACTTTTTAAGTGACTTAAGTTTTTAATTAAAAATTTGTAATTTTTCTTTCTTAGACTCAAAAAGTTTTTTAATTTTTTCATTTGATTAAGCCCAATTGATGCATTAATTTCTCCCATTCGAAAGTTAAACCCAAAAGTATCAACATCATACAATCCAGGAATTTTTCGTTGATTCAAATTTTTGTTATAACCAAATGCCCTCATTTTCCTTATTTTTTTTGAAAAAATTTTATTTTTTAAAATTATCATACCTCCCTCTCCAGTTGTTATATGTTTAACTGGATAAAATGAAAAAAAACCAGCATCACCAAATAAACCAACGTGTTTTTTATTGATTTTTGCCCCTAGTGCAAGAGCACAATCTTCTAGAATATATAAATTATATTTTTTACCCAATTTTATAATTTTATCCATGTCAACAGGATTACCCAAATAATGAACAATAGTTATCGCCTTAGTTTTTTTATTAATTTTTTTTTCGATATCGCTTATTTTTATATTTCCAGTATCTTTTTCGCTATCAATAAATATTGGTTTCGCACCACATGCTTCAATTGCATGAGCTGTAGCAACATGAGTTTGTGAAGAAACTATTACCTCATCTCCAGATGAAATTTCAAGAACATTATAGAAAAGCTGCATACCCGTCGTACACGAGGAAACCGATATTGCTTCATTAGCATTTGTAAATCTTTTAAAACTTTTTTCAAAATCTTCTATGTTTTTTCCATGAACAAGTTTTCCTGTTTTTAAAATTTTCTTAATCAATTCTATATATTGATTATTTTCGAAAATTGGTTTTCCAAACGGGTATTTCATTATTTTAGTGTAAAGTTATTATAATTAATTTTAATTTCTTTATTAGTTTTATAGGATTTTTCAATTGCAAAACAAACCAACATGGTCTTTATAATATCAATATAATTTGGTATTTTTTGAACATCTAGTTTTTTAATCAAAATTTTTATATAGTTGCTTAAAATATCAGATTTATTGTAATTTTTTTTAAAAAATAATTTTTTGGATTTTTTTTAATATTGTCTCGATTAAAAATTAAATTTGATTGATTATATTCTTTTAAAAAAGTTCCTTTGGTTCCATAGAATTTAAAATAATGATGATGAGAAGTTACACTTCCAAAATTTGCGGTTACTTTAGAAATTTTTTGACTTTTAAATTTTAAGATTGAAATTACAAAATCTTGATACTTAAACCTAGATTTCGAAGTCACAATCTTGTTAGCGCTTGCAAAAACTTTTGAAGGATATTCTTTTAAAAAATTGCAAATTATATCAATAACATGAATACCACCCCCTGACATAACAGAATAAAAAGGAATTGAACCTCTCCATCCTTTTGTTATTTTGTCTAAACGTCCATAATTATAATCTGCTTCTGAATAATAAATATTTCCAATTTTTTTATTTTGAATAATTTTTTTTAAAAATTTGAGTTCTTTTGTAGTTCGTAATATCAAATTTGATGAAAATTTCAGTTGCCTATTTTTTAAAAGTAGACTTCTGATTTTTTTTAATTGAATGAGATTTTGACAAATTGGTTTCTCACAAAAAATATTTTTTTTATTTTTAATTGCTTTTATAATTTGATTAAAATGAAAATTATCATAGCTACATATCAACACTAAATCTATTTTTTTATCACGATAAATCTCATCTTCACTAAAGACCCATTTAACATAATTATATTTTGACTCAAACTTTTTAATTATTTTTTTATCTTTTTCAAAAATATAAACTAAATTCGTATTCTTGCTTTTTAATAAAAAATCAGCTTGAATTTTACCTACATTTCCAAAACCAATAATTGCACAATTAATTTTCTTCATACAAAATTTTTTTTTTAAAATTTTTGAATAGTTGTTTCTTAAGAAACTTAAATCTTTTGAAGTATCAAGACACAAGTTTAATTGAGAATAATTTTTCCTTGCTTGAAAATTATAAATTTTGAATTTTTTGGAATTTTTGTAAAAATAAGTGGTTACATGTTCTTTTTCTTTTTTTGAAAAATAAATTAAATGTTTTTTGATAATTGAAGTTTTTATAATTTCAAAAGATAAACCTTTAGGAAAAGATCTTGGAAATACATTAGTTATTATGTCATAATTTGATTTTTTAGCCAATAAAATACCTTTATCTATTATCCTGTGGTCAATGAAGGGACTATCGCATGAAACTCTAATTATTTTTTTTAATTTATAAATTTTTGAAACTTCTAAAAATCTTAAGGCTACATTATTCAAACTTCCTCTATAAATATTAATTTTTTTATCCTTACAATATTTTTCAATATCATTGTCAGCTCTATATTTTGAAGTAGCAATTATTAAATTTGAAATACTTTTTGATTTTTTTAATCTATTAATAACCATATCAATTACAGAAAGATTTTTTATTTTCTTAAAAATCTTTCTTTTTAATCTTTTAGATCCACATCTAGCTTGAACAATACACATCATTTAGAAAGTTAAAATTTTGATATTATTAAATTTTTTATATTTTAGTATGTTTTTTACATCAAATATAATTCCATTTTGTTTAATATATTTCAAAAAAAAACTTTTTTTCAGATTTAAAAATTGACTATGAGAAACAGTAATTATTAAACAATCTAATTTTCCAGAAAACTTTTCTACTAATATTTTTTTAATTTTCCTATCAGTAATATTTGATTTCTTTAGATATGGGTCCATAACTTTTATCATCATTTTTTTTTTTTTGAAAAAATCGATTATCTTAAATGCTTGGCTGTTTCTTATATCGTTACAATTTTCCTTAAAAGTTAAACCCATAAGTCCGATTCTAAATTTATTCATTTTCTTCTTGTCCTTAATTATTTCCCTCATTACTCTTTGACATAAATTTTTCGCCATTAATTCATTTACGTTTCTTCCCGATGAAATGACTTTTGGTTTGTAACCGATTTGTTCTGATTTAAATTTCATATAATAAGGGTCAACACTTATACAATGTCCTCCAACCAATCCTGGTTTCAAATCTATGAAATTCCATTTTGTTTTAGCGGCATCTAGAACATCAAAAGTGTTAATTTTAAGTTTATTTAAAATTATGCTTGCTTCATTTATTAATGAAATATTTACATCTCGTTGCATATTTTCTAAAATTTTTGCTGCTTCAGCAATTTTAATAGACTTTGCCGAAAATATTCCTGCTTTTACAATTTTTTTATAAAGTTTTAAAACTTGATTTTTGGCATTTGTATTAGAACCACTTACTATTTTTTTAATATTAGTTAAATTTTTTTTATTTTCTCCTGGGCTCACTCGTTCAGGACTATAACCAACTAAAAAATCTTTATTAATTTTCAGTCTGGTACTTTTTTCAATTAAAGGAATCAATATTTCCTCAGTCAAACCTGGATACATTGTACTTTCATATACTATAAGGTTATTTTTTTTGATGTATTTAGATATAAGTTTTGTAGAATTTTTTAAAGGTGTTAAATCTGGTTTCTTATTCTTTTTAACCGGTGTTGGTACAGTTACAATAAAAACCTCGTTATCTTTTAATTTTGATGGGTCATTTGTAAACTTAGCCTCACAATTTCTTAATTCTTTAGAGTTATAGAAATTTTTTTGATCAAAGTTTTTATTAAGTTTTTTGATGAGATCATTATTTATATCATACCCAACAACATTATAATATTTGGAAAATTCATACGCGAGTGGCAACCCTACATATCCAAGACCAATTACTGCTATATTTTTTTTCATTTTTTACTTTGACCAGCTAGTTTTTTTATTTAGTGAGTAACTCCCATAAATAAAAATTCGTTTTTTTGATTTTGATAAAAACTGACTGGCAGCATGATATGAGTCAGGAGTCGATAAAAAAATTACCATTTTTCCTGTCTTTGGACTAATACTTTTTGAAACAAAAACTTTTTCAAAACTGGGAAATCTGGGATATTGATTCTGATAATTAAAATCTAAAAAATTATTATCGTAGAGTTCAAATAAACCTCCATCTTCATCATTAAATTCATTTAAATAAATGAGAAAATTTAAAACTCGTGTTTCTCTATCCCTGTGTGCTCCTCTAGCATATCCCTCACCTGAAACCGAAAAATCAATATCGAGGTTCATTGATGTTTTTAACAATCCATTATTAGACAAAAATTTTACAAAATTTTCCAACAAATCATCTTTTTGCCTTCCAAAATAAGTATGAGAAAAAGAATTTATTTTTTCATTTAATTTCCATGTAAGTTTAGATTGATCAAATAAGTTATTAAATGTTGAGTAAGTTTTTAAACTATTTAAGTATTCATATACATCTTTCATATTGGGGGATTTTGATAAAATGTTATCAAAATTTTTAGAACCTTTGAAAATTCTATTTCTGTTTACCATCACTTTATCATCAAAATTTGGTTGAGCTAATATCTCATTGATAATTCCTTGACATTGTTGATTATCTAAAAAATTATTAATTATAATATGTGGCCATGGTTCATAATAAATTTCAAAACTACTAATATTCATTACCTTAAAAACCTTCTTTTATTTTTAAAAATATACTCAGCAAAATAAAAATCTTCTCTTTCATCAATATCCAAACCCTCAAATTTTTTTAGATTATAGAGAAAAACTTTTTTTCCAATTCTGTTATTGAATTTAATATAATTTTTTTTTGAATTAATAAAGACTGCACTATTAATATGATCTATCGGTTTGGTATCCTGAGTTCGAGGCCATTGTAATCTAGGAGAAGAATAATTTATTGGTTTTTTGTTCATCCAAAAAAAACCATAATATTTAGTGGTTGTCATTAAAGAATCTGCAATCTTATTTCTTATCACCATCATGTATTTCTTAATAATTTGATTATAAATTTTACTATCTACAAAAGGGGATGTAACATGAGTCCACATAATATGATTATCAGGCATAATATCTATAGCATGATTTACAAGTTGATTATTCGTAGTTTTATTAGAAGATAAAGACTTATCTATCCTTTCATGCAAAATTATTTTATTAGTATTCAATTTTCTATAATAGGAAATTATTCTATCGTCATTAGTTGATAAATAAATTTTATTTATTAATTTTGTTTTTAATAATTGATTTAATTTTATTTCAAGGAGACCCAAATTTATATTAGCAAACTTTCGCGTGTTTTTATTTTTAACTCTACTACTTTGTTTTCTGCATGGTAAAAAAACGTCTATTTTCATGACTCTAGCTCTTTTTTTAATTCATCGTATTCTCTCATTTTAATTTTCATGAAATTAATAGTAAGTTTTGTTCTTTCAGAAATTCCAGACGGAGTTAAAATATATCTAATGTTTTCAATCTTATTTGATTTATTCTTAAATCTTTCAAGCTTTACAAGGCCTTTTTTTTTTAATTCTTTAATACAATAATTTATTTTTCCCAGACTTAGATCTAAATCATCAGCTAGTTTTCTTTGGGTAGTGTTTGGTTTTTTTTGTAACAACCTTAATATCTGAAAATGTTTTTCATCTATTTTGTTCATTTCTTGAACATAAAACATTTTTATTATTTAAAATCAATGTTAAAATTTGAAAAAGTTAAAAAAATTGATTAATTAGATTAAAACTATATAAATCAAAGATTATGTCTTCAAAACAATCCAACTTAACAGATCAATACAAAAAAAAAGGTTTTATAGTCATTAGAAAGTTTTTAAACAAAAAAAATCTTGCTAAAATCTTACTCGATTTTAAAAAAGTAAAGTGCCAAAAATATTTGGATAGGAATGGAAGAATTAGAAGATATGAAAATTTTTATAATAAAACTATTGAATTAAATAGACTAAATATAAAAATTCTTAAATTATTAAAAAATTTATTTAAATCTGATTTTGTAATTTTTAAAGATAAATTAAATTTAAAACCTCCAGGAGGAGAAGGTTTTTCCGCACATTACGACGGTATTTTTTATTTCAAAATCAAAAATAAAAAATTTAAAGGATGGTATGAATATGCAAATAAATTTTATAATGTTCTAATACCACTTGATGATAGTAATAAACTAAATGGCACAATTCAGATAGCAAAGGAAGATAAAAAAGGATTTTTAAGTTTGTACAAAAATACAACTAAAGATGGAACACCAAATCTATTAAGGTCCTTTGAAAAAAAAAAAAAATTTGAGAACATAAATATGAAAAAAGGTGATGTCTGTATATTTTCAAATAGATGTGCTCATAGATCGAATAAAAATAAAAGTAAATCTAGTAGAAGAATACTATATTATACATATAATAAAAAAATGGATGGAAATAATTACAAAAAATATTTTAATGACAAATCAAAAAGCTCTAATAAAATAAAAGCTCTAACTGGGGAAATTTGATTAAGAATACACTTTTGAGGTGGTAGTTGAAAAAGTAACGTATTTCGAACTCTTAGATAATCTAGAGTCTATATTTTTAAGATTTTTCCTCACATAACTATCATATTCTAAACTATATTTAATTTCCAAAACTTTATATTTAAAATTCTTTAAAACTTTATAATTACAATATTTATATAACATTGAACTTGATAAATTTTTATCTAATGTAGCCCTTACATTTGAATTTGCTGAGATAAAATAATATCTTTCATAATGAGTTGAAATAGTTGGGACTAAAGATTTAGCTAAATCAATTTTATTTGAAATTATTTTTTTTATTTTATTTATAGAATTATCATTAAATGGAAGTGGTTTTTTAATATTCATCAAAATAGTTTGTTTATTTACTATGAAACCTTTTTTTGATTTAATTTCAATTACTGGGTTAGTAATTATATTTTTTTTGCCATACCATCGAACTCTTAGTTTTTTTTTCTCCGCAATTCCATCAAGATTTTGATAGATGCTAGTAAGTTCATTATCATCAAAATAAATTGAATTTACTTTTCTTAACGGAAATGACTCAAAAAAATTAAATTTACTTTTATAAATTCCTTGAAGCAGTGAATTAACATCTACATTTTCATAAAACCATTTTCTCTCGAATCTAGAGGTCTTCATTTTAAAGTAGTTTAAGATCCTTATTATAAATTATTTCAAAAACATTATTGTTACTTTTATTAATATTCTTTTTTTTTACAATAATTTTTGAATTAGAGTCTTTTAAATACATTTCTTCAAAATTTGTGATGAAGAGATTTTTTTTTATCTTAAGAATAGGTGGGTCGTAAAAATTTTTTTTATTATATGAGGCAAAAGGAATTTTCGTATTATTAAAATAAATGTTTTGAACTGTGGCTTTAGAACCATCCTTAACTGCTATTCCACAAAAAATATTATCACCATTTATATTATCGATTGATGCTTTTGTATTTTCTCCAACACTTATTGATTTATCTCCAATATTTTTAAATGATATTTTTTTAACATTTACGTTTGAACCAGAAAAATCTAGTGCATCGTTTCCTATATTACTAAATAATAGATTATAAAAATTTCCGTTACCAAAATCAATATCAATAGCATCGGAAGCCAAGGTGTCGAATGATGTATCATATATTTCAAAATTACTAGAAATTATATTAATGGCATCTTCAGCATTAATTTTTGAAAAACTCGAGTTTATGATTTTCACTTTCGACTTATAAAAGTTCACAGCACCCATATAATTTAGACCTTGAGTGTAAGTGATTATATCTTTCTTATTAGGTTTCTCATTATTTTCATTTAAATTCAAAAATCTATCTTTCGTTCCATACAGGTATTTAAAATCAACATTAGTAATTGTTGATTGTTGTTCATCAGTTTTAATTATTATCCCACCACCAAAATTATTTTTTAAACCTCCAATAAAAACTCTGTCCGAATTTTTTGATCCAATTTGCCATGGTGAGTCTGAAAAAATTATTGAATTTTCTATTAAAATAATTTTCTCTGATGGTTTAATATGTACTTTGTATCCCTTTGGAATGTATAGATCTTTGTTTATATAAGTTTCAGAATTAATTAATTTAAGAGTTTTGTTTTCAACACGAAAAAATTTTTTGAAATTAACTAAATCTTTTTTTAAAAGATCAGCCTGATTTTTTGAAAGATTAATATCTACAAAAAATGATTCATTTAAAAAACTATCTCTTAATTTTGCCCTGATGCAATTATTGATATCAGCAGTAACAACATTTTTTTTGTTCAATATTAATGGATTTTTTAAGTTATAATTAAGATTAAGTGATAATTTTATAGCATTTTCAGAAGAGTTAAATTTATTTTGTCCACTACAAAATATTTCTGTAACAAGAATTGAATAATTATTTAACTCATTATTGTTAAAAAAAATAATTTCATCGTCATTTTCAGAAATGTTTATTTTGCTATTTTTATACTTAATCTTTGATTTCAATTTATTTGCTCTAGTATATATATCCTCATAAGAAAAGAAATATATCCCAGGACCATATTTAACGTATGGCGTATTATCAATCAAAAAATAATCACCATATATTTTTGAATTATAAAAATCAATTTTGTCTTTTTTTTTATCAAAAAAATTTTTCAAAAAATTTTCATCAGATATTTTTGCTACTTTTTTTTTGTAAAGAAGATAATTTTCTTTATTTACTTCTCCTTCTGAATTAAAGAAAAATTTATATAAAAAATGTGCAACTTCATCATCTCTTAAACATTCAGTTTTACAAGAAGTTGCCCTTTCAAAAGAAATTTGGTGATTAAAATTTTTTAAATTATCACTGAAATTTGGCAGTATTCTATGTCCATCATAACCAATCGGTTCAAATAATCCGCTCAAAGAATTATAAAAAAATTTTACATTTCTTGGACTTAAACCATGATGTGTATAAGTTAAATCAGCAACGGCGAAATACCAAAACCATTTATCTAGATCAAAAATATCATTCGCCTTTAAACTTCCCTTAAAAAAGTTTTCGAGTTTAGTTTGTGCAATAGATACTATTTCTCTATTTTCTACCCTTTTCCAAAAATTTTTATTATAAATTTCAAATTTCGCAGAATTTAAATTTGTTGAAAATTCCTCAATCATTGAGAATATTGGTCCATTTCTTCTATTGTTTCTTTCAATTAATATTTTGTCAAAACCTTCCTCGATAACGTATAAACCATTATCCTCACCATTTACTTTAAGATTGATGAAATCATATTTTAATTTTATTAATTTTTCCTCACCTATAAGTTCATGAAAGATCCATTCATGAATATAGTTTCTAGCTCTTGGTTTTATTAATGAAAATTTCCTCAAATTTAAAAAAACATTATCTTTTTTAACTTCTAATTTGTATGAAGTTCTATTTTTTTCAAAGTGGGTAATTCTGTCACCTTTTAATCTTAAATCAACATTGACCCTTTCACCTTTGTCATTTTCTATATTAGCCCTTATTGTCACAAAATTATGATCTGGACTTCTCATCATTTTTTCAGAATTAGAAATAATTTTTTTTCTTTCTTTCTCTAAAGCTAAAGATTTCTCATAATTTATATTCAAGTTAACATCATCCAAGTTTTTTGTAGAATATTTTATGATTTGAAATCCAATAGAAAATATTTTTGAATAGTTGTTTAAACCGTTTATGTGTATTCTATTTAGTAAATCATCCTTTCCATTTTTCCAAATACCTGTATTCACAAAAATAAAAAGGAAAAATGTTATTACAATTAACGATAAGAAAAAATAAAATTTATAAAATGTATTAATCTTGCTTATTACATTTTTATTTTTTTTTTTTTGAAAAACATACATTACGATTTAAAGAGTTAAGACATTATCCCGTGCAAAAATTATTTTTATATCTCTATTCGATTTTTTTAATTCTGAGTTAATTTTTGATATTGAAGAAAAATTTTTTGGTACTAAATCAAAACAAATTGTACTTTCCTTATTGGTTGATGATAATGATATAAATTTTACTTCTTCACAATGTTTAGAAATTATTTTGGTCAAATTATCTAATTCTGTATCTGAAACTCTTTTGTTCAATGTTATACTTGTATTTATAAGATTCTGATTAAAATTTTTTCTTTTAGTCCAAAAAATACTAAATATTATTAAAATCAATAAAGAAGCGATAATACCAATAGCAGTAATTTTAGCTTGCCCTGCTCCACACCCTAGTCCAGTAGAAATTACTAAAAATAAATAAACAAGTTCCTCTGGTTCTTTAATTGCTGCCCTAAATCTTACTATAGATAAAGCACCAACTAACCCTAATGATAATGCTAATGAAGACTTTACGATAGTAATTATCAAAGTTGTTGCTAAACCAAGGACAATAAAATTTTTAGAAAAATCATACTTATTTGATAAAGAATTAGAAAATTTTATGTAAACTATTTGAATTAAAAAGCATAATATCGTAGCTAAAATAATTGACTCTAAAAAAGGAATTAATCCAATCTGAACTTTCTCGTTCAAATAAAAATCTAGTAAGTTATTATCCATTAATTTAGATATTTTAGTTATTTAATTTCAACAGTAAAATATATTTTATATACATATCCATCAAAATAATACAGCTTAATAATTCATGAAATCATTCACATCCACAAATTCATTAGTATCGTGAAGATGAATTCTATTTTTATATTTTACTACGTCTGCAAAATTATGATTATCATTATAATGTCTTGAAAATAGTTCCTGTGAAGACACAAATTCATTATTGATTTTAAAGTCTATACTATTCGTTATTTTTCTTGCATATAAAACTGAATAATTATCTCTATAAAAACCCTTCATATTTTTGTTATTAGTAATAGTTCCAGTGTCTGAAACTAAAATGATTTCATGATTTTCAAAATTTTTATTAGATTTTAACTTTTGAAAAAAATTATCTAAATATAAATTTGTACAAATTATTTCTTTATAATGCTGCTGAAGTAAAGATTTTGTATTAGAGTAATCAAAATTATTTATGTAATTCTCCTCAAAGTAACATCTATTACTTTTGTCATCATATTCAAAAGTAAAAGGTTTATGAGGAAATATTAAGTGACTGAAGTATATGTCAAAATTAGTGTATAAGATTAATTTCACAAGATTATCTAAATCATTTTCAAATTTTACCTTATGAAAAACAAAAAAATGATAATCATTAAATAATTTTTTATCAAACTTATCTTCAAGTGTTTTTGTAAATCTCCAAAAATAATAAAAAAATATTGTTTTTTGATTATATGTTTTTTTGAAAATATAATCCTTTATACCAAATTTAAAAAGTTCTACATATTTATTATAGGTATTTATATGATTTGAATACAAACATGCATTTACATATTTATAACAGAAATCAGCTGATTGCTCTTTAGAAGCTATAATATTTTTGGATTTGTTATTTTCAAAAAACTTATTTTTCACTACCTTCCACTTAGATTTTCTATCAAATGAGTTCCATCTTACATACTCATTAAATTTAGATTTATAATCTTTGCTAGTACTAAAATCAAAATTTAATAAATTTGGAATAGAGTCTACTGTATTGTTGTAAATGGAATAAGCTGAACCAAAAACTTCAAAATTATGTTTTGAAAATAAATTTAAATAACTTTTTTTTGCTAATTTTCCATAAGGAATTTTTTCATCAATTCCATTATATCCAACCATTTCATCTAAATGTAGTATAATTATTTTTTTTTTATCAACAGTATTTTTTTTTTGTATATTAAGATTTTCAATTACATATATCTCTTTATCATTAAAATAATTTGGTGCTAAATTAACAATCATTAATGTAAACAGGGAGAAAAGAAAAATTTTTTTAGATATCTCCGAATGTCCTAAAAGCAGAAATATTAAAATTATACTTAATATTACAAATAAAAAAGAATATATATATTTTTCCCAACTAACAAAAAATTGATTTTCAAAAAATATCCAAAAACCTATTTTGCTGTCTAAACCATAAAAAATGATCGTTGATATAAATAATATATAAAAAAATTTATTTAGTTTGACGCAAACTCTTAAAAAAAAATAAAATAAAATCAGTATAAATATAAAAAATAAAAATATTTTTAGATTAAAAAAGTTTTCTTTATCAAAAAACCAAATTGGTAGTATAGATAAACAGATTATAAAAAAATCAGTTTTTTTTTGAATAATATTTTCTGTTATAGGCATAAATACTTAATATTTTAAATAAACTTTATATTAAATTTATTCTTCATTACATCTTATTTGGTATTAATTATTTTATGAATTTTTTCTGCGACTAATTTATGTCCTTCAATATTATAATATTGATACTCATTTTGAAATTGTTTTGTGAAGAGAGATAATGGATTTTCTAAATTTTTGAATAATTCTTCATGTAAATCAATAAGTTTTATTCTGTCACTTTTAATTATAAATTCTTTTATTTTATCATAATTATTCTCTTCTAGATCAAAATAACTCTTAGAATATCTGTCAATATCTGTCACATAAATAAAATAAAATTCTATATTTTTTTCTTTAAAGATTTTATTTGCATTAGTAATGATTTTCATAAACTCATCACTTATTTTTTGATTTATTTTTTTGTTATTCTTAGAATTTAAAATTTTGATAGCAAATTTACGAAGATTTCGAAGTTTTATTATATTTTCTAGATTATTTTTATTTTTTTTACTTCTTTCTATTATATCTAATATTTTCTCATTCTTTTTATATGATAATTCATCAACTAAATCTTGCTTGTTGGCAAGTCCTTGACGAAAATTTTGATCATCATAATATCTTTTTAAAATTTTATTTGATAATTCTGCTTTTAAACCCTCAAACTTTCCTGGATCTCTAAAATCTGGACCTTCTAAGTCATCAGTTTCAGAGTAAAACCACAAAACCCTTTTTACATTTATTAAATCTAAATATTCTCTCAATTGAGCGTATTCAATTAAAGGTCCATTGCCTCCAAAACCTAAATTCAAAACGCCCTTTCCACCATTCATTTTTCTTAAAACTCCTGAAATAGAATCTTTTTGATTCACACAATTGCCATGCACAAATGAGTCTCCTACAATAAGATAATCTATTTCATTATCCCATTCATAATCTGGGTTTGAAAAACCATACCTATCACTTTCATAAACTGATAAGAGACCATATTCATTACAAAGTATAGTTTCTATATTGGCATATGAACTTAACGGAAATATATCTGTATTATCTTTAATAAAATGATATGGATCTGTTGCCAAAAATATATTTTGATTATTTTTCTTTTTATCTAGATAGACATCAAACTTATCTCTTTTTTCATAAGATATTTCATAATTTTTTAAATATTTTTTAAAATATTTTTCTCTTTTTAATTCAAAATTTTTTCCGTTATAAAATAAAATTACTTCAAAAATATATGTTGAAAAAATAAAAAATATTAGAATATAAAAAAATTTCTTATTCCAAAGTTCACTTAAATTTTTTAAAATATAAAAAAGAAATAAACTTACAAAACTTAATATAAAATATTTTTTATAGTGATATCTAATTAATCCTTCATTAATAATTTCTGACTTATAATATAGATAACTTAGAGAAGTACCGAAAAATATTATTAAAATAATAGATAAAAGATTTTTATAATTCATTAATTAAGAATTGACTATTTGTTCAATTTTTGCGCTAGCTCTTTTGGCACTTTGATCGAAATTAATAGAATATGACTCAAAAAATTTTTCAAGCTTATCTTTTTTAAATTGAAAATTTTTAATTGCATTTTTGATTTCTGAATTTAAATCTTTCAAATTAGAAATGTCAATTTTATAACTAAAAATATCCCTAAATTCTTCCTCAACACTTTTTTCAGAAATTAATTTATAATCCTTATTATGAATTTTTTCTTGATGGTTGATACAAATAAAAGGTTTTTCATATAATGTGTAGTATTCAAGACAAATCCCGCCATTGTCAGTTAGCAGAATACTACTTTTATCAAATGACCTAAGATCAGTTAAATTTTTGTTAAATATAAAATTTTTATTTTCACTAAATTTCCTTAAAATTTTATTAAGATATTTTTTTGATTTTATTAAACTTTGAGGATGTGGTCTTAAAAAAACTCTAAAATCTTTTAAAAGAATTTCAACAATTTTTTCTCCATAATTTTCCAAAAGATCATTTTGATCATTAGACCATGATGGTGCAAACAAAACGACATTTTCTTCTTTTCCTGTATTTATTTTTCTTTTTAGATTTTCAATGTAAGGATAGCCAATATTAAAAATTTCTTTTTTTTTTAAATTAAATAATTTTTCATTTTTTCTAATTTCATCGATTTGATGTTGCCCATTAGCTAAAATTACATCATAGTTGTTAAAAGCATTTTTAGTATAGGATTTAAAAGTGCTACAAAGCGAGTGAAACAAATAAACATAGCTTTTACATTTTTTTGATCTTTTTATCTCATGATTATCTAAATCTGTTAGTGTCATGAGCATAATATCACAAGATAAAAATGTGAAAAAAATCATTCTAATTAAACCTTTACCAATATAGATGGTCTCAACATTGGAGTTAAAAGCCTCAATATCGTCTAGATCTGAGGTGAAGTATAATATTCTGTATTTTTTAAGTTGGCTTAGATTAAAAATTATATCCTCAAAATGATTTCTATAATTTTTTGACTCAGAAAAAAAATATATGGTTTTTTGCTTATCATTTTTTAAACTAAGGTATTTTTTATATCCTTTTAAAGATTTTATAAAACTCAATCTTTTTTTTCCTTATCTTTTTTTGAATTTGATATTTTTTTTATGAATTCCTTCAACTTTTTCCAATAAAAAGTGACATAAGCAGTTCCTGCAGCTATTAAAGCTATCAAGCCTTGTATTAACATAGAACCAAGACCTGGATCTAAATAAGCAAATGAACTTGACGTAAACGCGAACAAACTAATTATAGCCAACACGAAAATTTTCATAAATACCTTTAATTAAATAAGATTTTATATATCATAAATTTAACGATTAAATGAAAAAAAAAAATCTAGTTTATGTAGGTCTTTCTGCTGATATATTGCACAAGGGACATATTAATATTTTAAAAGTTGCAAAGAAATTTGGTGACGTAACTGTAGGTTTGCTCACGGACCAAGCAATAGCGAGTTACAAAAATATTCCACATCTATCTTATAAAGAAAGAGAAGTGGTATTAAAAAATATTAGATACGTATCAAATGTAATCCCACAAAAAACACTTGATTATACTTATAATTTAAACCTATTAAAACCTGATTTTGTGGTTCATGGAGATGATTGGAAGTCAGGTATCCAAAAAAAAACTAGAGAGAAAGTAATTAAAGAACTAAAAAAATGGGGTGGCAAATTAATAGAACCTAAATATACAAAAAAAATTTCATCCACTTTAATCAAGAAAAAAATTTCTGAAATTGTATCAACAGAAAATAGAGTTTCTAGACTTAAAAGACTATTAAACTCAAAAAATATTGTAAGAATATTAGAGTCACATAATTCTCTTACTGGATTGATTATTGAAAATTTAAAAATTAAAAAAAATAAAAAAAGTATCGAATTTGATGGAATGTGGTCTTCAAGTCTTACAGACTCTGCTACAAAAGGTAAACCAGATAATTCATCAGTAGACTTCTCCTCAAGAATCACATCTTTAAACGAAATGATGGATGTTACTTCAAAACCCCTAGTATTTGACGCTGATAACGGAGGTCAATTAGAACATTTACCCTTTCTTATTAGATCATTGGAGAGAGCGGGGGTCTCGGCAATTATTATGGAGGATAAAATCGGATTAAAAAAAAATTCTTTATTTCAAAATCAATCTGATGCAAAACAAGATAAACCTCAGATTTTTGCTAAAAAAATTAAGAAGATATGTAGCTCAAGACAATCTAGGGATTTCATGGTGATAGCTAGAATTGAGAGTTTTATCTTAGGAAAAGGATTAAACGATGCAATCAAAAGAGCTGAAATTTACTCTAAAGCTGGTGCTGATGCTATTTTAATTCATAGTAAAGCAAAAAACCCCTCTGAGATATTTTCTTTTGCAAAAAAATTCAAAAAAAGCAAAAATTTTAAACCATTAGTATCAGTTCCATCAACTTATTCAAAAGTTTATGAAATTGATTTAATCAACAATGGTTTCAAATTAGTGATTTATGCAAATCAGCTATTAAGAGCTGCATATCCTGCAATGAAAAATGCAGCAAAGACAATTTTAAAAAAAAGCCGTGCTTTTGAAATTGATAAAAAAATTATTCCAATTAAAGAAATAATTAATCTTATCAAAAATGATTAATATAAAATCATTAATAGGTGTCTTAAAAAATAATAATAGTGATTTTTTTACAGGTGTCCCAGATAGTGTTTTAAAAGAACTTTCAAATTTTTTACGAAATAAAAATAAGAAAAAACATATAATTGCAACTAGTGAGGGATCAGCTGTATCAATAGGAATTGGTTATTATCTTTCAACAAAAAAAATGCCTGTGATTTATATGCAAAACTCAGGTTTATCGAATGCTTTGAATCCTTTAATCTCAATTGCTCACAAAAAAGTATATTCAATCCCACTAATTTTAATTATAGGTTGGAGAGGATCGCCAGGAATAAAAGATGAACCTCAGCATAAGGTAAAAGGGGAAATTACTGAAGAAATCCTTAAACTGTTAAATATAAAATATACAATCGTAAAATCAAAAACTGACCTCGTAAAATTTGATAAACAAATTAAATTAGCAAAAAAAAACAAATCTGCTGTTGCATGTTTAATAGAAAAAGGAACTTTAGAGAAAAATAATAAAAAAGTTATAAAAAAAGATTATTATAAATTAGATAAAAAACAATTTCTTAAGACTTTACTTGAAAACATTCCTTATAATTCAAAAATTATTTCAAGCACAGGTTATAACTCACGAGAATTAATGTACTTAAGAAATAAATATAAACTTAAAAAAAGTAGTGATTTTTACATGGTAGGAGGTATGGGCCACACATCTTCAGTTGCACTTGGTTATTCATTATCAAGTAAAAAAAAAACTATATGTATTGATGGTGACGGCTCTCTTCTTATGCACTTAGGATCAATAAAGACTGCTGGAACTTTTGCGAATAAAAATTTCAAATATATACTGTTAAATAACAACTCTCATGACTCTGTAGGTGGCCAGAGTACGTTTGCTAACAATATAGATTTTGAAAAACTTTCTAAAAGTTTAGGCTTCAAAAAATTTTATTCAATAACAAATACTTTAAATATTAAAAATAAAATTAAAAATTTTATAAATGTTAAAAATCCATCTTTTTTGAAAGTAAATATAAGCAATAGCAAAATCAGGAAACTACCTCGCCCAGAAGATTTAATTCAAATTAAAAAAAATTTTATGAAATGATTGTAAATTCTCATGATGATATATTAAATTTTATTAATGATAGAAATTTCAATAAAATTTTTATTTTATGTGGAAAAAAATCTTTTGATACTTCAGGTGCTGAAAAACTATTTAAAAAAATTAAAAATAAGGAAATAAAATATTTTTATAAAAAATCAGAAATTCCAGTACTAAATGAATTAATTGAAATAATAAAAGAAATTAGAAATTTTAAACCTGATTTATTTCTGGCAATTGGAGGAGGAGCAATAATTGATTATGCAAAAATGGCAAATGTTGTCGATATCAAAACTAATCTTGCTGAGTTGATAATAAATTATTCTTATCCATTCAAAGATAAATATACCAAGCTAGCTGTAATACCTACGACTGCAGGATCTGGAGCTGAAGTGACTTCAAATGCAGTTATTTATGTGGATGGCATTAAACATTCTTTTGAAAGTGAACTATTAATTCCTGATAATTTTTTTCTTATTCCTGAGTTTTTAATAACAGCGCCAAATAAGATTAAGGCCTCTGCTGGTTTTGATGCTATAGCCCAAGCATTAGAGTCATTAGTGTCAAAAAAATCCAATAATCAAAGCGTGGACTATGCGACCAAGTCATTAAAAATTTCAATTAATAGCTACATTTCATTTCTTAATGATCCAAATTTAAAAAATGCTGCAGAGATGAGTATTGCCTCAAATTTGGCAGGAAAAGCTATCAATATATCAAAAACTACAGCTCCTCATGCTGCATCTTATCCTTTTACATCTCTATTTAATATTAGTCATGGACACGCTGTTGGGCTATTTTTTGAGAGTTTTTTCAAATTTAATTTCAATAATTTAAATAAGTCTGAAACATCTTTTGACCTAAAAAAAAGATTTGAACTAATTTTCACTCTTTTCAATGCAAATGATATTAATGATTTTAATTCAAAAATAACATTAATTAAAAAAAAAGCAAAATTAATAGATAATTTGGATACTCTTAATATAGATATAAAAAAAAACTCTGAAAACATAATTAAAGGTATAAATTTGTTAAGACTTGGAAATAATCCGGTTAGAATAGATGGTAAAGATATTTTAAAAATAATCTCAAAGTCATGATAGAAGCTCTTCTTAATATTTATCAAATTTTATCAATTTTTGTATTAATCATTATTTCACTTTTAATTTTTTTTGAATTCTTTTTCAGAATTATCAATTTTTTAAAATATAAGCTTTTTGTAAAATTAGTTACTAAAGAGAGTTTTTTTGATAAAAACTACCACAAATATTTACATTGGACTAATAGCTGGGAAAAACCCATGTTCTACTATTTTCCAACTGGTTTAAGATTCCATAATATAAATAATAAAATACCTTCTGTTAAATATAATAAATATGGTTTTAGATGTGATGAATTTGAAAAAATTAAAGATCTTGATAACAAATATTATAAAATATTATTTACAGGAAGTTCTGCAGGATGGGGTTTTGGGTCTTCTAGTGACAACTCTACTATATCTGCTTACCTAGAAAAATTTTTAAATTCAAATATTAACAAAAAATTTAAAGTAATAAATCTTTGTCAGGTTAATAACACTCAAACACAAGATATTCAAATCTTGAGTTGGTTAATGCCAATTTTAAAACCTAATCTAGTAATTCATTTTGGTGGATGGAATGAACTTATAGGTTCGGCCAGGATTGATTTAAAATATATACATAATTACGACATGACGCCAGTTGATGAGATGTTGGATTGGGCGCCCATACAAGCTAGCAATAATGCTTTTACAAAAATGATCGAAAGTCTCATGATAATTTTAAAAAAGAAATCTATTTTTTTCAATTTTATAAATAAATTTTTTTCAAACAAAGAACAAACTATTGAGTTTAAAAGAAGTTTAAAAAAAAATGTAGAATTAGTATCAGATGTTTATAACTCAAATCTACAAAGATTAGATAAACTAATAAAATCCTATAACAGTAAATCATTACATGTTTTCCAGCCTAATATATTTAGAAAAATTAATTATTCTGAATCTGAAAAAAAAATACTGAAATATTATAAAAATTTTTATAGATCAATTGGAGATGAAAAAGATATGGATTATTTAAAAGAGAATAATATTTTTAAAAAAATATTAGAATTTAATAATTTTAAAGAATTGAAAATAGATACTTTAGATTTAAGCGATATATTTATAAATAATGGAGACAAATGTTTTCACTCTCTTGTTCATTGTAATGATAAAGGTTATGAAATAATTGCCAAAAAAATATTTGACTTTCTAAGAAAAAAATAAATAATTGAAAAATGCTAAAAAATTTTTTGAAATGGATAAAATCTTTTAAAATTAATAAAAAAGAGGAATTAAAATCCACACAATCAGATAAAATATATCCTTTATTTTAATTGTAAGTAAAACATTGTATCGCTGTATAAATAAAGGAAAATAAAAATTTAAATATCAATCTAATTCAAACTTTGATTTATAATCTTTCTTCAAACTTTTATCCTGTTCATTTTTATCTAAAATAAAATCACCAATAACTAAATAATCCAAGTCAGTTCCCATAAAGCAATTAAAAGCATCTGTGGGGGTATTTACTATTGGTTCGCCTCTTACGTTAAATGAAGTGTTTACCAATACTGGACAGCCTGTTTTTTCCTTAAACCTTGAAATCAAATCATAATACCTATTATTAGTATCCTTAATTACACTCTGGATTCTGGCTGAATAATCTACGTGTGTAACAGCTGGAACTTCCGATCTCTTAATATTCAACTTATCTATACCAAAAAGTTTTTTTTGATCATCTTTCATTTCAATTTTTTTATCTAAATTTATATTTGCTACTAATAACATGTATGGACTATCCACATTTATATCGAACCAATTAGATAAATCTTTTCTTAGAATTGAAGGAGCAAAAGGTCTAAAACTTTCTCTAAATTTTACTTTTAAATTCAAATTTTTTTGCATATTGTCGGATCTTGGGTCCGCTAGTATGGATCTGCCACCTAATGCCCTTGGACCAAATTCCATCCTACCTTGAAACCATCCAATTACTTTCTGATTAGATAAAAATTCTGAAGTTTTGTTTATTAAATTTTCGTAGTCTACTTTTTTAAAAATAGCTCCTATTGATTTGAGTTCATTTTCAATTTCATCTTGAGTGAATTCTGTTCCTAAATAAGAACCATTCATATCATCGTTCAAATTTACATTCCTTTTATTGCCTTTCTCTATATACCAAAGTGCAAGCGCTGCTCCTAGAGAGCCCCCAGCATCACCCGCAGCAGGCTGAATCCAAATATTATCGTAGATATTTTCTCTTAGAATTTTACCATTGGCTACACAATTTAATGCTACACCACCAGCTAAACAAAGATTCTTAATATTATACTCTTTACGTAGTGCTTTAACTAATTTGATCATTATCTCTTCTGTTACTTTTTGAATAGAGGCAGCTATGTCCATATGAAATTGGGTAATTTTTTCATTTTGAGGATTACGACGTTTTTGACCAAATAAATCATCAAATTTATCATTTGTCATTGTGGTCCCAGTTGTATAATTAAAATATCTTTGATCTATTCTAAAGGTACCATCTTCTTTTATATCAATTAATTTTTTAACCTTATTTTCATAAATAGGCTTTCCATATGGTGCTAATCCCATTAGTTTGTATTCTCCGCTGTTAACTTTAAAACCTGTATAATATGTAAAAGCTGAATAAAGAAGACCTAAAGAATGAGGAAAGTGTAGCTCTTTTTTAATTTCTAGATTATTTTTTTTTCCGATTGCTACTGTTGTTGTTGCCCATTCACCAGTACCATCTGCGGTTAAAACAACTGCCTCATTAAATGGACTAGGAAAGAAGGCGCTACAAGCATGACTTAAATGGTGCTCAGAAAAGTGAATATTTTTATTAGAAATATAATCATAATCAAGTTTTTTAAGGTAATTAAACAATATTCTTTTTTGAAACAATTTTTTTGTAATCCATAATGAAATCGCTTTCATAAAAGATTTGAATCCTCGTGGTGCAAAAGCTAAATATGTAAATAATAATCTCTCAAATTTCAAAAAAGGTTTTTCAAAATAGACTATGTCATTTACTTCGCTTAATCTTAAGTTTGCATATTTTAAGACAAATTTAATTGCATTTATTGGAAAACTTGCATCATGTTTTATTCTTGTAAATCTTTCCTCCTGGGCTGCAGCTACGATCTTTCCGTTTACGAGCAAACAAGCTGCACTATCATGATAAAAAGCTGATATACCAAGAATAACGGATTTCATTAGTATTGGCTTCTAATATTATTTTTTGATTTTTTTTCTATCCAATACGATTTTTTTTGAATTTGAAATTTCAAATCAAGAATATCTTTGTTAAATAACCTTAAAATTAGACCTGCTGGAATAATAAATATTAAATAGATAATTAATGTAATAAGTTGTGTTACAAATAAAGTAAAATAAAACATTGTCTATACTCATCTCTATATAATTAATTATGAGTTTTTATTACAGATATATAAAAATTTTTTTCAGTGCATAAATCAAGCCAATTGAGCTATTAGTACTGGTCAGCTGCACGCATTACTGCGCTTCCACATCCAGCCTATCAAC
>MDSZ01206488.1_pt1 | contig 25410 bp, 27 predicted proteins | sample 811201 | NCBI WGS metagenome assembly MDSZ01 (sample SAMN05326647, study PRJNA326480) | marine metagenome | isolation source: seawater | place: Indian Ocean: North | collected 2010
CATAATTTCTTTAAAATAATTTATACATTAAATATCTATGTCTTTTAATACTTTTGGAAAATTTTTTAGGTTCACCACATGGGGAGAGTCTCATGGACCATCTATTGGCTGTGTAATTGATGGTTGTCCTCCAAATATACCATTATCTGAGAGAGATATTCAGAATGATATGGATCGGAGAAGGCCAGGTCAATCAAAATTTACTACTCAAAGAAAAGAGTCTGATAAAGCTATTATTTTATCTGGAGTTTTTGAAGGTAAAACAACTGGAACACCTATTTCTATAATTATTCATAATGAGGATAAAAGATCTAGAGATTATGAAACTATAAAAAATAAGTTTAGACCTGGTCACGCTGATTATACCTATTTCAAAAAATATGGCATTCGAGATTACAGAGGTGGAGGAAGACAATCAGCTAGAGAGACCGCTTGTAGAGTAGCAGCTGGGGCTGTAGCAAAAGTTATTTTAAAGAAAATGATTGGCAAAAAGTTTAATGTAATAGGAGCAGTAACTCAATTAGGTTTGATGGCATGCGATAAATCGAACTGGAAAGATAGTGAAATAAGAAAAAATCCTTTTTTTTGCCCGGATAAAAAATCTGTAAAACTTTGGGAAAAATATCTCTTAGCAGTAAGAAAGGCCGGTTCATCTTGTGGGGCAATTATAGAATTAAGAGCGACTGGAGTCCCAATAGGTTTAGGTGCACCAATATATTCTAAATTAGATACCGACATAGCTGCAGCTTTAATGAGTATCAATGCGGTCAAAGGAGTAAATATTGGAGCAGGTATGAATGCAGCCTTTTTAAGCGGTGAAGAAAACTCTGATGAGATGAGTAAAAGGTCTGGTAAAGTTAAATTTAGATCTAACCAAGCAGGAGGTATTTTAGGTGGAATTTCTTCCGGTCAAAATATTGTTGCGTCTTTTGCGGTTAAACCAACATCCTCAATTTTAACTAGTCGGAATACAATAGATAAAAAAGGTAAAAATACAAAAATTTCTGTAAAAGGTAGACATGATCCTTGTGTAGGTATTAGAGCAGTTCCTATAGGTGAGGCAATGATTAACTGTGTCTTGCTTGATCATTATCTAATGCATAGAGCGCAGTGTTATTAGCTTAATATCTTATTTTTATTTTTTGCTAAAATAATATTAGAATTTAAAGTTTCTTCGACCTTGTTAACGATCGATACATAATCCAATCCAGCTATTTCGTACATTTTTTCTGGTGTGTCTTGATCAATAAATATATCAGGCAGAATCATAGATCTAAATTTTAAACCGGTATCAAAAACACCTCTATCTGACAATAATTGCATTACATGAGATCCGAAACCTCCTATAGAACCCTCCTCAATTGTTATCAATACTTCATGATTGGTCGCCAGTTCCATTATAAGTTTTTCATCAAGAGGTTTTGCGAATCTTGCGTCTACTATTGTACAATCAATTCCTTTTAAAGAGAGTTTTTCTGAAGATTTTTTACACTCCACTAATCTGGTGCCAAAATTTATTAATGCTACTTTTTTTCCTTCTTTAATAACCCTGCCTTTTCCTATTTCTAAAGCTTCCTTGATTGAAGGTAAGGGAACTCCTACACCATTTCCCCTTGGATATCTAAAGGCTGAAGGTCTATCATTAATTTCTACTGTGGTATTTATCATTTTGACAAGTTCTGCCTCATCACTAGCTGCCATTACCACAAAGTTAGGTAAAGTCGAAAGGTAAGTAATATCAAATGCACCTGCATGTGTTGGTCCATCTGCGCCTACTAATCCAGCTCTATCTATTGCAAATCGAACAGGTAAAGATTGTAATGCTACATCATGAACCACTTGATCATATGCCCTTTGTAAAAAAGTGGAGTAAATAGCTGCGTAAGGTTTATAGCCTTCTGTTGCAAGCCCAGCAGCAAAAGTCACAGCATGTTGCTCGGCTATTCCAACATCAAAAGTTCGATCTGGAAATTTTTCTTCAAATAAATTTAGTCCCGTCCCTGATGGCATCGCTCCTGTAATACCAATTATTTTTGTATCTTGCTCTGCATGTTTTATAAGAGTTTCAGCAAAAACTTTTGTATATGATGGGGTATTAGATTTTGATTTCGACTGCTCTCCAGTTGAAATATTGAATTTTGATACTCCGTGATATTTATCACCTGAGTCTTCAGCTGGCTTATAACCTTTGCCTTTTTGAGTTCTCACATGCACCAAGACTGGTCCTTGATGATTAGAGTTTTTTACATTTTCAAAGATTTGAACTAAATTTTCAACATCGTGCCCATCGATTGGGCCAACATAATAGAAGCCTAATTCACTAAATAATGTTCCACCAGTTACGATATTTCTAAGCATATCTTCTGCTTTTCCTGCTTTTTGGCTGAATCTTTTTGAAAATGCTGAGATAACCATTTTAATTGTCTCTCTAAAACTAAAATATAATTTACCTGACAAAATGTTAGCAAGATACTTGCTCATTGCTCCCACAGGTCTAGCTATTGACATATCATTGTCATTTAAGACTACAATTAAATTTGATTTCAAAGCTCCAGCATTGTTCATTGCTTCGTAAGCCATACCGGCACTCATTGCTCCGTCTCCTATCACCGCAATTACATTATTTTTATTATTAGACAATTTTTTAGCTACTGCCATTCCAAGTGTTGAGGATATGGAAGTTGAACTGTGAGCTGCACCAAATGGATCATATTCACTCTCGGTTCTTTTTGTAAAACCTGACAGCCCACCGCCTTTTCTCAAAGTTTTAATTCTATCTCTTCTTCCGGTAATAATTTTATGAGGATAGCATTGATGACTCACGTCCCAAACTAATTTATCTTTTGGAGTATCAAAAACATAATGTAAGGCTACAGTTAATTCTACTACTCCCAGCCCAGCTCCTAGGTGGCCTCCTGTTTCAGAAACCACATCAATTAATTCATCTCTTAGTTCGTTTGAAATTTGTTTCAATTTATCTTTTTTGAATTTTCTTAAATCTGCCGGAAAATTAATTTGTTTTATTATTCTTGCCATCAAAAATTCCTACCATGTATAAATTCGATTGTATCAATTAAGTTATTTGCATTTTTTCCATGTTTTTTTAACTTAAGCAATATTTTTTTTTTCAAATTATCTGAATACTTATATGCCTTTTCGTTACCCATTAGATTAATTAAAGTCGATTTGCCTTTTTTATGATCCTTTTTGATAGGTTTGCCTACTAATTTTTTTGAACCTTTTATATCTAAGAAATCATCCGCTAATTGAAATAATAATCCTATATCCTCACCAAGTCTGCCAAATGTTTTTTTTTCTTGTTTGCTTTTATTTCCTATTATTGACACTGATTGTAAACAAAAATTAAATAATTTTCCTGTTTTTTTTCTTTGCATTTCTATTATTTGCTTTAATTTTTTTTTCTTATTTTCAAACTTTAGATCTAATTCTTGCCCGCCAGCAATACCTGTGTGCCCTGAACAATAAGAAAGTAAATTAATAATTTCATTTTTTTGTTTTGATGATAATAAACTTTTTTTATCTGAAATAATTTCAAACGCTAAAGTTAATAAAGAGTTTCCTGCCAATACTGCTGTTGCCTCGCCATATCTTTTATGAGTAGAAAGTTTTCCTCTTCTCATTGAGTCATTATCCATACATGGCAAATCATCATGGATCAGTGAGTAGGAATGAATACACTCAACAGCTGCACAAATAGATAAAAGTTTTTTTTCTTTTATATTCAAAAGTTTTCCAATATCAAAAATAACTGTAGATCGAATTTTTTTTCCTCCAGAAATCACTCCGTATTTCATCGGTTCAACTAGTAAAGATTTTTTTTGTTTTTTAAGAAAATTCAAAATGAATTTATCGACTTTTTTGGCATTTTTTTTTAATTTATTTCTTATCATTTAATTATTGCACTAAGAATTTGATATTTCTTTTGACCTAATTTTAAAAAGATGCTCCACATGCTTATTCAAATTTATTAGTCTTTTAAATATATCTTCGTTTTTATTTAAATCTAAATTTTTACTTTCAAGTTTTGTAAGTATATCGTTTATTTCGTCTCTAGCCTCTTTTAATGATTTACTTTTGATATCAGCTGGAATATTTTCGATCTTCATAAACTTAATAATAATTACATTATGAAAAATAACTATTCAAACATTTATTCTTTTAACAAAAAGATACTTGAAAAAACTATTAAATTACTTAAACAAGAGCAAATTGCATGTCTTCCAACAGAAACTGTTTATGGTTTAGCTGGAAACGCGTACTCTAAAAAGGCAATAAAAAGGATCTTTAAATTAAAAAAAAGACCGAGGAAAAATCCTTTAATTATTCATTACTATGAAATCAAAGATGCTAAGAAAGACGTGGTGCTAAATAAAAATTTTTTTAAACTTTATAAAAAGTTTTGCCCAGGTCCTATTACTTTTGTTTTAAAAAAAAACAAAACTTCCAAAATTTCAAGTTTTGCATCGGCTAATTTAGACACCGTTGCAGTGAGATTTCCTAATCATAAAGTTATAAGGACTATTCTTAAATCAATCAATTTCCCTTTAGCAATGCCAAGCGCTAACCTATCATCTGGTTTAAGTCCTGTGAACGCTTTTGATGTGTTTGAAGAATTTAATAAAAAAATAAATATCATTATTAATGGTGGAAAAACAAAAATTGGTATTGAGTCAACTGTAGTTGATATTTCGGGAAAACCAAAAATATTAAGACCAGGTATAATTAGTTTAGTTGAAATAAAAAAAATCTTAAAAATAAATCTCTCTACAAATAAATCAAAAATTAGATCACCAGGAATGTTAAAAAAGCATTATTCACCCGGAATCCCTATTGTTCTTAATCAAAAACCAAAAAATCCAGATCATGCGTACATTGTTTTTGGTAAAAAATTTAAAAAATTAAAAAATTATTTTAATTTGAGTAAAAAAGCCAACTTGAAAGATGCAGCAGCTAGCTTATATAAAACTATGAGAAAAATAAAAAAAAAAAGGTTACAAAAAAATTTTTATTTCTAAAATTCCAAATAAAGGACCGGGTATTGCTATAAATGATCGTTTAAAGAGAGCTTCAAAATAATGTTTATACAATTACAAAAATTAACAAAAATTTATGGTAGCTATTTAGCTGTAGACAAAATTAGTTTTAAAATTGAAAAAAATAAAACAATAGGTCTATTAGGACCAAATGGATGTGGTAAAACTACCACAATTGGTATGCTTTTAGGTTTAGTAACGCCTTCAGATGGGGAAATTTTAATTGAAGATAAAAATATAAAATCTTTTAGAAGAGATGAAATCTTAAAAAGATTTAATTTTGCATCTCCTTATGTAGAACTTCCAAAAAAACTGACAGTAAAACAAAATTTAGAAATTTATGGAAGATTGTACGGATTAAAAAATCTGAATAAAAGAATTAATGAGATCTCAGTCGATTTAGGTATTGCAGAATTTTTTAACAGAAAAACCGGAGAACTTTCATCTGGTCAAAAAAATAGAGTGTCTCTTGCCAAATCTTTAATTAATAAACCAGAAATTCTTCTACTTGACGAACCAACTGCTAGTCTAGATCCTGATGTTGGTGATTTTATAAGAAGTTATATTCAAGAATACAAAACAAAAAATAAGGTTACGGTTTTGTTAGCTTCACATAACATGAGCGAAGTAGAGAAATTGTGTGACAGTGTAATTATGATGAAGAAAGGCAAAATAATAGATAATGGCACCTGTGATGAATTGATAAAAAAACATGGCAGAAATAATTTAGAAGAAACGTTTCTAAAATTAGCTAGGAGCAAAGATGAATTTTAATAAGATATATGCTTTAGGTTTAAGACATCTATATTTAATTATGAACTCTTTTCCAAGAGTCGTAGATCTTATTTACTGGCCAACTGTTCAAATTTTTTTATGGGGATTTATTTCAAAATTTTTTACACTTAGCTCAGAATATTATAGTAATACTGTTGGTGTAATACTAACAGCAGCAATTCTTTACGATTTTTTATTTCGTACTAGCATAAGTTTTAATATGATGTTTCTTGAAGAAATATGGAGTAGAAATTTTACCAATTTATTTATTGCACCCATAAGAATCAGAGAGATAATTGCAGCTCTCACTTTAACTGCAATATTAAGAACATTGATTGGATTAGTGCCCGCTGTTTTAATCGCAATACCTTTATTTGGCGTATCTGTTCTTGAATTAGGGATACCTCTTGTCTTTTTATTACTAGCATTGTATCTGTTTGGTATAACTTTAGGACTACTTGTAACCTCAGGGCTTCTTAGATACGGCCCTTCATTTGAAAATATAGCTTGGGCAAGCTTGTTTTTTTTAGCTCCGCTTGGTTGTATATATTATCCGATAGAGATTTTGCCAGAAACTCTCCAAATTATTGCTAAAGGTTTGCCTCTTGTACATATTTTTGAGGAAATGAGAAGTATTCTAATGAATAATACCGTTAACTACTTTAGTATAATTAAATCAATTTCAATATCATTAGTGTATTTTGTATTTGGTGTTATAATTTTTTATATTTCATATTTTGGTGCAAAGAAAAGAGGGACCTTAATTAACATGGGCGAATAATTTATGAGAAAATTAATTAATGCAATTAAAGAGTCGGAGTCCTCACCTAAGATAGTGAAAAATGTTTTTGATAAAAATGAGATAAATGAATTCTTAAAATTATATCAAGATCTTCCAATCACAGTTCACAATAAGAAACAAAATGTAATTAAAAAGAGATGGATCCAGGGATACAACACTAAGCTTGAAAATATATTTCAAGAAAGATTAGAAAGAGAAATAGGAAATTTTAAAATGGATAACTTAAAAGATGAAGATGGAAAAGATATTTTAGGTCTAATTCAAGAAAGCTATGCTCCTATAGGTCTACATGTAGATGGTGGATTCGAGTTAAATAATCAAATATATAAACAAAGTTTGATACCGTTATCATCAGTTGGTAGCACAGTTATATTTAAAAATAGGTATTATGAAGAGTCAACTAGTTTTACCCAAGATCCGGAAGAATTAAAGAAAACTAATTTGAAGTACGGTCAAAATAAAAGGTCAAGTATTCACTTAGAAATGTACGGAAATAAACCATTTGATAGAAAAATTCATGAAAAATATTTACTTCATGAAAATATAGACAATTTAAAAGGTTTAGAAGTTGAACTAATATATGAATGGGAAGTTGGATCTATGTTGATTTTTGATAGAACACACTTACATTGCTCTTCTTCAATTATTGAGGGTAAAAAAATTGGAATAGCAACTTTCACAAGAAGATAAAAAATAAATGGCTATTTACGACTGTTTTCAATATTTTAACGAAGATCATATTGTGGATCTACGTATGAACATATTAGATAAATACGTCGATTATTTTGTTATTTCAGAATCCACAAAAAATCACCAAGGTAAAGAAAAAAAAATAAATTTTAGAATTGAAAATTTTCCAAAATTTAAAAATAAGATAAAATTTATCATTGCTGATTACTCTGATAAAGTTAATTTTGATAAGCATATAGGCGGTGAGTCTCCAATTGAACAACATCAAAGAAATCATTTAATAGAGGGTATAAAAAATGCAGCATCTGATGACTTAATAATTTTATCAGATTCTGATGAAATTCCTGATTTAGAAAAATTAAAAGATATTAAAAAGAATAAAAAATTTATAGCTTTTTCTCAAAAGATGTACACATATAAGTTAAACATTCAAAATTTAGATGAAAGTAATTGGATAGGATCAAGAATTACAAAAAAAAAATATTTAACTTCCATGCAAGAATTAAGAAACTTAAAGTTTAAAAAATACCCTTTTTGGAGAGTAGATAAGATAAATTATCAAATATTAAATGGAGGATGGCATTTTTCATATCTACAAACACCAGAACAAATATTAAATAAGATAAAATCCTTTTCCCATGGAGAGTATAATAATGAGAATTTAAATCTTAAAAATATAGAAATAAAAATTTTAAAAAATGAGGATATATTTGATAGAGGTTTTAAATTAAAAAAAGTCGATTTAGATCAAAGCTACCCTAAATACATACTTGATAACAAGGATAAATTTTTGAAATGGATTATATAAGTTATGGTGCGCCGGATAGGAGTCGAACCCATAACCTCCGGAGCCGAAATCCGGCGCTCTATCCAGTTGAAGCTACCGGCGCATAATTAATTAATTTAAATTAAAATATGAATAAAACAATTAAATTTTTAGTCGAAAAAGACGATAATAATAAAAGAGTTGATAGTTATTTGTCTAAAAAGTTAAGCTATATTACTAGATCGTACATAAAAAAGCTTATTGAAAAAAATCATGTCAAAATAAATCATAAAACGATAGATTCTAGTTCATTTAAAGTAAAAACTAATGATGAAATTTTATTTAATTTAATTGAAAAAGAAAATCTCAAAATAAATCCAAAGAGAATTGATCTAGAAATAATTTTTGAGGACAAAGATATTGTTGTCATTAATAAACCTAAAGGTATGGTTGTTCACCCAGGAGCAGGAAATTATGAAAACACTTTAGTGAATGCATTAATGTATAAGTATAAAGGTAATTTATCTAATATAAATGGACAAATAAGACCAGGTATAGTTCATAGAATTGATAAAGATACTAGCGGATTGCTAGTTGTAGCGAAGAATAATTTTTCTCATTCAAATTTAGGTAAACAATTTAGCGATCACTCTATTAAAAGAAAATATCAGTGTTTAATTTGGGGGGTCATAAGACCTTTAAATGGAAGAATAGAGTCTTTAATTTCTAGAAATAAAAAAAATAGGCAACTAATGTCGGTGAGCGAGATAAAAGGGAAGAAAGCAATAACAAATTATAAAACATTAAAAGTATTTAACATAAAAGATATTCCTAAAATTAGTTTAATTGAGTGTGAATTACTAACTGGAAGAACACACCAAATTAGAGTTCATCTTAAATATAAGGGTACTTCTCTTTTAGGTGATCAGCAGTACGGGAGAAAAAACATGAAATTTAAGAAAATTAATGAAGAATTCGATTATATTTTATCTCAAATTTCTGGTCAAATTTTGCATGCTCAAACTTTGGAGTTTTCACATCCAGTTAAAAATAACAGGTTAAAATTTAAAGCACCTCACCCAAATGACTTTAAAAAAATGTTAAGTTTACTGAATAAACTAAGCAGTTGAAAAAATAAAATATTTATATAAATCTAAAGTATGAATAGCAAAAATCAAATATCAAATTTACCAATTCCCTCGTCTGGAGGATTATCGGTTTATCTCGCACAGATAAAAAAATTTCCAATGTTAGATGCAGAAGAAGAATATATGTTAGCAAAGAACTGGAAGGAGAGAGGAAATTTAAAATCTGCTCATAAGCTTGTTACTAGTCATCTGAGATTAGTTGCTAAAATTGCAATGGGTTACCGCGGATACGGATTGCCAGTCAACGAACTTATTTCTGAAGGAAACCTAGGGCTTATGCAAGCAGTAAAAAAATTTGATCCAGATAAAGGTTTTAGATTAGCGACTTATGCCATGTGGTGGATAAAAGCAGCTATTCAAGAATACGTTTTAAGATCATGGAGCCTAGTTAAAATGGGAACAACTACAGCTCAAAAAAAACTATTTTTTAATTTGAAAAAATTGAAGAGTCAAATAGCGCCTGGCCAAGAAGGTGATCTTAAGGATGATCAAGTCAAGGAGATTTCCAAGAGACTAGATGTGCACTCAAATGAAGTTATTAATATGAACAGAAGAATGATGGGTCAAGAAAAATCTTTAAATGATCCAATAAAAAAAGGTGAGACTGATGAATGGCAAGATTGGCTGGTCGATGATAGCTTAGATCAAGAACTTGTTATTTCTCAACAACAGGAATTTAATGATAAAAAAGAATTATTAGAGAGTGCTATGAAAATACTTGATCAAAGAGAGAAAGAGATAATAACTGCTAGGAGGCTATTAGAAAATCCTACTACTTTAGAGGAGTTAAGTAAAAAATATAAAATCAGTAGAGAAAGAATAAGACAGATAGAAACCAAAGCATTTGAAAAATTACAAAAATCGATGATAAATGCAAGTAAATCAAAAAACTTGCTGCCTGCTAATTAAGATGTGAAAGGATCCTCAATTAAAATTGTATCTTCTCTCTCGGGACTTGTCGAAATACTTGATATTTTTGCTCCTATAAAATCTTCTAAACTGTATATATATTTTTTTGCATTTTCTGGTAAATCTTTCAATATTCTTATGCCTTTAGTGTTAGATTTCCAGCCTGGAAATGATTTATAAATAGGCTTAATTTTGAATTGATCATCAGAGGCTGCTGGCAAATAATCAATTTTTTTTCCATTTAATTCGTATCCAATACACATTTGAATTTCATCTAATTCATCTAGCACATCTAGTTTAGTTAATGCTATACCATTAATACCTGATATCTTTATTGTTTGACGAACTAATACTCCATCAAACCAGCCACATCTTCTTTTTCTTGCTGTCACAGTTCCAAATTCTTTACCTCTTTTACCAAGTAACTCACCAGTGCTATTTGTCAACTCTGTAGGAAAAGGACCGCTTCCAACTCTTGTGGTATAGGCTTTAGTTATCCCTAAAATATAACCTATTTTGTCGGGACCCAATCCTGATCCGGTAGCAGCCATTGCAGGAACTGTATTAGAGGATGTTACATAAGGATAGGTTCCGTGGTCAACATCAAGAAGGATGCCTTGTGCACCCTCAAATAGTATTTTTTTTCTCTCCATTTTGAATTCATTTAATTTCAACCATACAGGTTTTGCAAACTTTAAAATATCTGGTGCAATTTTCAAAAGCGCTTTTTTAATCTCTGCTTTTTTGTAAATTTTTTTTTTTAGACCTTTTCTGATAGCATTATGGTGTAATAAAACATTTTCTAATCTACTATCTAAATTTTTCTCTGATCTCAAATCCATTACTCTAATTGACCTTCTGCCCACTTTATCTTCATAACACGGCCCTATCCCTCTTCTAGTCGTTCCAATTTTTGCTTTACCTGCAGCGTCTTCCCTTATTTCATCCATTTCTTGATGAAAAGGCAAGATTAAAGAAGCTGATTCTGAAATCATAAAATTACTAGAATTTACATCAATACCATATTTTTTTATTTCTTTGATTTCACTTAATAATGCCCAAGGGTCTATTACGACTCCATTTCCAAGGATAGAAATTTTTCCATCTCTAACTATTCCGGAAGGTAATAATCTTAATTTAAATACTTTTTTGCCTATTACTAGTGTGTGTCCAGCATTATGTCCACCTTGAAAACGAACAACTACATCAGCCTCACTAGATAGCCAGTCTACAATTTTACCTTTTCCCTCGTCTCCCCACTGCGAACCTACGACTACTACGTTTCTCATTATAAAAATCTCTTATTTATTGATATCGAGCACAGATGATTTATAGGACTATGCCCTTTTCCATAGTTTAAATTAGACTTTATAGATTGGTTTACATATTTAATTCCAAGGCCACAAGAAATCTTTATTGGTTTTCCACATGATAAAAATGTTGCAATAGCGCTTGATAATGTACAACCAGTTCCATGAGTATTTTTTGTTTTAATTTTTCTATTTTTAAAAATTACAACTTCATCTTTATAAAAAAGAATATCTTTAACTAATTTTGATCTTATATGGCCGCCTTTTACTAAAACACTTTTTGCACCAAGATCTAAAAAGGCTTTTCCAGCATTGATCATATCTTTAGTATTTTTAATCTTTATTTTGGTAAGAACCTCTGCTTCTGGAATATTAGGTGTGATAAGATCAACTTTTTTAATTAATTGATCTTTTAAAATTTTAATTGCATCTTCACTAATAAGTTTTGCGCCACCTTTGGCTACCATAACAGGATCTAAAACTATTTTTTTGTTATTGATTTTTTTTAAAGATTTAATAACTGCTAAAATGACTTCTGGTGAATGAAGCATTCCTATTTTAATTGCATCTGGCTTAATGTCGCCACTGGTAAATAAAATTTGACTCTCTATTTCTTTAGGTTTTATTGGAACAACAGAAATTACTCCAGTAGTATTTTGGGATGTAATTGCTGTTACAGCGGTCATAGCATAACTTCCTAAAGCTGTAACAGTCTTTATATCTGCTTGAATGCCTGCTCCTCCTGAAGAGTCTGAACCTGCAATAATTAATATTTTAGATCTTGGTTTCAATTTATTTTATTGATTTTTTTATTAAGTTTATACATTTTGAAATTAATGCTCGGTTGTTTGACTCTGCCATAATTCTTATTTTAGGTTCTGTTCCAGATTTTCTAACTAAAATTCTTCCATGAGTACCCATTATATAATTAGCTTTTTTTATTGCCATTTTACAACTCAAACTATTTATGACTTCTTTGTTTTTAACTATTACATTTTGCAAAACTTGAGGCAATGGTTTGAAAACATTTAGCAATTTACTTGCTTTTTTGTTCTTCCTCAAAGAGAATAATACCTCTAAAGCCACTAGCAGACCGTCTCCAGTGGTTGCAAACTTCCCTAAAATAATATGGCCTGATTGCTCCCCACCAAGATTAAAATTTAATTTTTTCATTTTTTCTTTAACATACCTGTCTCCAACTTTTGACCTGTAAAATTTTATTTTTTGATTTTTTAAATATTTTTCTAAACCAAAATTTGACATTAAAGTACCTACGACTCCACCTTTTAAAATATTTTTAGTTTTCCATCGAACTGCTAACATTGCAATAATTTGATCCCCGTTAATGATCTTACCATTTTCGTCGCACATAATTATTCTATCTGCGTCTCCATCAAAAGAAATACCAACATGCGCTTTGAATTTTTTAACTGCTTTTTTAATCTTTGCTGGATAAGTTGAACCACATTTCACATTAATATTAAATCCGTTAGGTTTAACACCAATCTTAAATACTTTTGCACCTAAAGCCTCTAAAAGTTTTGGAGCTGCCTTGTAACCAGCTCCATTTGCACAATCAAGAACTATTTTTATACCTTTTAAATTAAAGTTTTTTGGAAAATTATTTTTTAATATTCGAATATACTTTTCATTTCCATCCTCTAGCCGTTTTACTCTTCCTAATAACTCTGGATTTGTAAGTTGTTTTGTGTTTTTTGCATCTATCAATTTTTCAATTTTTTTTTCAATTTTGTCTGATAGCTTTAATCCATCCGGGCCAAATAATTTTAATCCGTTATCATAATAGGGATTGTGAGATGCTGTAATCATTATACCCATATTTGCTTTCATTGACTTAGTGAGCATGGCTAGGCCGTTTGTTGGAAGTGGACCGAGAGTAAATACATGCATTCCTCCAGAGACTAGACCAGAGACAAGAGCTGGTTCTAGAGTATATCCTGAGAGTCTTGTGTCTTTTGCAATAATTGCAATTTGTTTACTTTTTTTTTGATTTTTAAAATAATTTCCTGAAGCTAAACCAAACTTAAAAAATTTTTCGCCAGTTATATTTCCTTGATTGACAGTGCCTCTAATACCATCTGTTCCAAAATATTTATTTCTCATTAATTTAACAATATTTTTTTAAAAACTAATATTCCCTGTTTAATTTCATTAACGTTATGCACTCTAAATATTTGAACGCCTTGTGATAACAAGTAAAGAACTGAAGCTAGAGTCCCACCAGTTCTATCATTACTATCATTTTTACCAGATATTTGATTAATAAACCTTTTTCTAGAAGTACCAACCAAAATCGGAAAACCTAAACTATGAAACAAAGATATTTTAGAAATTAAAGTCAAATTATGTTTCAAAGTTTTACCAAAACCAATGCCTGGATCTAATATTATTTTTCTATCATTCAAGTTTTTTTCAATATTTTTTTCAAAAAAATCATATATATCTAGTAAAACATTTTGATACTTTGGGTTGATTTGCATGGTGTTAGGTGTGCCTTGCATGTGATGAAAAACTTTCCCTATTTTAAATTTTTTTATTTTTGTTAAGGAATTTGTATTATATTTAAACCCCGAAACATCATTAATTAAATCAACTCCATGCTTGATACCTCTGATCATTAGATCTGATTTTCTCGTATCAAATGATAAGCATGTTTTGTTAAACTTTTTTTTAAATTTTTTCAAAACATTTTCTACTCTTTTCCACTCAATTTTTTCCTTGATTGTTTTAGATCCTGGTCTTGTTGACTCTCCACCAATGTCAATTATTTCGGCTCCTGAATTTATCATTTGTTTGATGCGCTCAAAAGATTTTTTTTTTTTATTAAATTTTCCGCCATCAGAAAAACTATCTGGTGTTAGATTTAAAATACCCATAATAATAGGTTGTGAAAAATTGATGTTTTTTAGAAAGTTTTTTCTTTTTAAGGTTATTTTTTTAAGACTTTTTTTAACTAAATTTTTTTCTTTGTAATTTAAATTTTCAATCTCATCTAAATGTATAAATTTACTTTTTACTGTTTTGCCATTTCTTTTGAATATTTCTAATTTATCAAAAGCAAATAAGTTGTTTCCACATAATGGCAAGCCTTTTTTCTTTTTGATTAATTTTTTTGCTTGATTGCCATAATAAAAATTACACGCTCGAGTGTAATATTTAATCATGATTTTATACTGCTGGTTTTGGCTTAAGTCCTAATGATCCTAGTGCTGAAGACTCTTTATTATTATCACTATCTTCCTCTTTAAATGATCTTGTAGGTTTTATGTTCTTTAAAATTAAGTCTCTAATCTCATCGCCTGATAGCGTTTCATATACCAACAAAGCTTTAGCTAATTTCTCTAGATCACCTTTTTTTTCTGTTAAAACCTTTGTGGCCTCTTTATAAGCTTCGTCAATAAGTTTTCTTACTTCTAAATCAACTTTCCTTGCCATTTCTTCAGACATATTTTGTTGAGTTGCGACTGATCTTCCTAAAAAGACTTCTTGTTCATTTTCACCATACTCCACAGGGCCAAGTTCTTCACTCATTCCATATTTCATAACCATCGCTTTAGCTATTTTTGTTGCTTGATTTATATCAGATCCTTGTCCACCGCCTGCTCCTGTTGAAATATTGTCTTTTCCAAAAATCACTTCCTCTGCTACTCTACCTCCAAAACAAATTGCCATACGAGATTTTAATTCTTTAATAGAATGACCGTGTTTATCTCTTTCAGGTAGTTGCATTACCATACCGAGAGCTCTCCCTCGTGGTATTATTGTGGCTTTATGAATCGGATCTGTTGATTGAACATTGAGAGCCACAATTGCGTGTCCACCTTCGTGGTAAGCTGTAAGTTTTTTTTCATCTTCAGACATAACCATTGATCTTCTTTCTGCACCCATCATGACTTTATCTTTAGCTTCCTCAACGTCAGACATTGTAACAACTCTTTTATTTTTTCTAGCTGCTAACAATGCAGACTCATTTATCAAATTTGCTAAATCTGCACCAGAAAATCCAGGTGTACCTCTTGCTATAGTTCTTAATTTAACATCTGGCCCAGTGTTTATTTTTTTTACATGAACCTTCAAGATAGCCTCTCTTCCGATAATATCTGGGTTAGAAACTACTACTTGTCTATCAAACCTTCCGGGTCTCAATAATGCTGGATCTAAAACATCTGGCCTATTAGTTGCTGCAATTAAAATTATTCCTTCGTTCGTATCAAACCCATCCATTTCAACTAATAACTGATTTAGTGTTTGCTCTCTTTCATCGTTTCCACCTCCTAAACCTGCTCCTCTGCTTCTACCCACAGCATCAATCTCATCTATAAAAATAATACAAGGTGAATGTTTTTTTCCTTGCTCAAACATATCTCTTACTCTAGACGCTCCAACACCTACGAACATTTCAACAAAGTCTGATCCAGAAATTGAAAAGAAAGGAACGTTAGCCTCTCCAGCTATAGCTTTAGCTAACAAAGTTTTGCCAGTTCCTGGAGGTCCTATTAATAAAGCGCCTTTAGGAATCTTGCCTCCTAAACGACTAAATTTTTTTGGGTCTTTTAGAAACTCTACTATTTCCTCAACTTCTTCTTTGGCTTCTTCAACACCTGCTACGTCGTTAAAAGTGACTTTACCTTGAGCTTCATTTAATAATTTAGCTTTTGATCTTCCAAACCCCATTGCGCCACCTTTTCCACCTTGCATTTGACGCATGAAAAATATCCAAACACCAATTAATAAAAGCATCGGAAACCAAGAAAGTAAAATTCCTAGTAAAGATGGCATCTTATCCTCTTGAGGGCTTGCAATAATACTTACGCCATTTTCAGATAGCTTATCAACTAGTTCTGGATAATTAGGGGAGTATGTTGTGAATGATTTTCCATCAGCTAAAACTCCTGAGATGTTATTACCTTGAATTTTTACCTCGACAACCCTGCCAGAATCTACCTCACTTAGAAAATTTGAAAAAGGTAGAGCGTTTCTCTCTGCACTAATTTTATTTGGGTCCTGAAACATATTAAATAGACCTACTGAAAGTAAGACTATTATTACCCACATTATTAAGTTTTTTAAATTCATAATTATTAAATAAGTATTAAATATCCAATATCAACTATACTCTATTACAAATTAAGTTGTAAATAAGACAAATTATATCAAAATTTCTAAGATAAAGTGTTATTTACTCCTTTTTTAAGCATAATTGATCTTTTTTGACAGAAAACAAACACCCTCCAAGTGTTGCTTTTTTAAAACGCTTAGAAGTAATATTTTTTACTAACCTTTCAACTTTTTTAGATCTTGGATTGTAGTAATTTTTTTTCAAGGTTTTTATAGACTTATTTATAATCATAATTTTAGTCTCATTGTTGTAATGATTCAATTCCTTTAAATTAATTTTTATTTCACCCCTGGTCTTTTTAATGATCTTGCTAGATATATTTTTAAAATATTGTTCTAGAGTAGCTTTACTTGAGGCCAAATTATTGATTGATTTAAAAATTTGATCATAATCAATTCCACTTTGTCTAAGAGGTTTTTGTAAATTTCTTATTTTAGTTCTTAAATATTTTTTATCTTTATTTGAAGGATCTAAGAAAAATTTGTTGAAAACTTTTTTTGAAATTTTAGTTAAAATTTTCTTTTTAACATCCAAAAGAGGTCTGTATAGTTGAATTTTGCTATTAATTTTATTAAGCATTTTCATAGCTGATAGTCCTGATAATCCACTTCCTCTTGAAAGGCGAATAAAAAATGTCTCTACTTGATCTTCAAGATTGTGTGCAGTTAAAATTGTTTTAACCTTTTTCTGTAAACAAAAATTACTTAATAGCTTATATCTTATTTGTCTTGCAGTGCTTTGAATATTATTTTTAATTTTTTCTTCATTAAAAATTACTGATAAACTTATATTATGTTTTGCTAGTAATTTTTTTACTTGATTAGCCTCGGTAGAAGAATTTTTTCTAATATTATGATCAATCAAAACATAATAAAATTTCAATTTTTTTTCAAAACTATAGGCTTTGGTTAAAGCTGCTAACGCTAAACTGTCTGGCCCACCAGAAATAGCCACTACAAAAGAATTTGCTTTCAATTTATTTAACTTTTTTTTAAATTCGATATAAGTAAAAGATAAGTCCTCAAAATTCTTAAAGCGGTTTTTAAGAATTACATTTGAATTTTTTTTGCTCATACTGAGCTTTTTGTAACACAGACTTACTTGCTTTTGGATATTCTTTTTTTAATCCAGATATCATTTTACAACCCTGATCTTTTTCTCCGAGCTGAACCATTGTAATCCCGAGTTTTAAAAGATTATCAGGAGCTTTTTTACTTTTTGGGTAATTTTGATATCCATCAAGATATGCAGTAGCTGCATCAGAATATAATTGTCTTATTCTAAAAGTTTCACCATACCAGTACTGAGCACTTCCAGCTAGGTCATGGTCTTTATGTTTATCTATAAATTCTTTTAGTGCTGCCTCTGCGGTTTCGTAATCACCAATTTTCATAAAACTTACTGCAAACTCATATTGTTCTTCTGGTTTTTTATCTGGCAATAAAGACTCTTTTTTTTCAGGTTCTTCTGTAATTACTGTCTGAGCACTTTCAACTGAATTGATTGTTTGTTGTTTTGGCAAGTTTGACGTTTGATATCCTGGATTGGCACCAAAGTCTTGGGGTTTACTTGTTCCTGGTAAAACAGGTTGTTTAACTTTTCTCTCCTTAGTAATGTCGCTGCTTTCTAAATCAGAAAATCTAAGTTGGGTATCTGATTGAATTTTAGTTACACGGCTAGAAAGTTTATCTAGTTTGAAACTAACCTCTTCAAATTTATTAGTAAGTTCTCTAAATTGATCTTCAATTTCATTTAGTTTTAACAAATGTTTAGTAAGAATATCTTCGTTAAGTCCATCTGATTTAATAGAATTGTTAACCGATTTAGCAGCAACATCCGATTTTTGATAAACTGCTTTTTCTAAAGTTTTTAAATCTTTTGTTATAACTTGAATTTGGTCAGAAATTGATTTTAAATAAATTTCTTCCTCCTCAGCCATCAAAAAATTAAAAGTCAAAAGAGGTAAAATTATAAAAAATACTTTTACGTTTTTAAAATTTAACATGTAAGTTTCTTATTAATTTGATAAAATGGCAAAAAAAAGACCCTCTAATACTTGGTATTAAAGGGTCTTAAATATTCAATTAAGTTCTAATTTACTTTTACTGTAACCGATCTTCTGTTTTGAGACCAAGCAACTGGTGATGACTCAGGATTTACAGGTTTCTCTTTTCCATAACTTATTACTGAAATTCTTTTGCCTGAAATTCCATATGTCATTAAATAATCTCTTGCAGCGTTAGCTCTTCTTTCTCCTAAAGCTAAGTTGTATTCTCTCGTTCCTCTCTCGTCTGCATGACCTTCAATTGTTACATTAAGATTTTTATTTTTTCTCAAAAAAGTTGCTTGTTTTCTTAAAGTAGCTCTTGAGGCAGTTGTTAAAGAAGATTTATTAGTAGCAAAAAATACTCTATCTGGAACACCCGCAGCTAAGTACTCGACAGTTTCAGTTCCAGTATATACATCTCCGTCTATAACACCTGATTTCTTACCTGTAGAGCACGCGCTAAGAATTAATGTTGCGAAGATTATAGTTAAAAAGTTTTTCAAATTCGTATTTAATGTCATTTTTTCCCCTAGGTTTATTGTGGTTATTTCAAATTATTAGAAGTTATTCAAGTATATTTTACATAAAATTCAACCTTACTTAGATAATAAAGAGGACCAAGATGGGTCAGAAGCGTCTGTTTTAGTAGAAAGCCTTCTCTCATTATATCCAGTAATATCTATTGACCATAATTTGGCAGAAAACCCCTCTCCTTTTGTGCCTGCTTTAGTTTCTCTATAAAAAACTAGCACCCTTCCGTTTGGAGACCATGATGGAGCCTCCTGATAATAGTTTTCGGTTAACAGTCTTTCGCCAGTGCCATCTACTCTCATTACTCCAATATAAAATCTACCTTTATGCATTTTTGTAAAAGCAATTAGATCACCTCTGGGAGACCAAACCGGAGTACCATAAATACCTTTGCCAAAAGTAATTCTTTTAACATTACTACCATCACTCCTCATTACATAAATTTGTTGCAATCCACTTCTATCTGAATTGAAGGCTATGAATTTTCCATCTGGTGAAAACGAAGGAGAGGTGTCAATTGAAGAATGTTCTGTTATTCTCTCAACAACTCTTGTATCTAAATCCATCGTATAAATATCAGAATTCCCGTCTTTTGCAAAACTCATTATAATTTTTTTACCATCAGGAGAAAATCGTGGGGCAAAAGTCATACCAGGAAAATTCCCGACGACTTCTTGAGTTCCTGTTTCTATGTCTAATAAATACACTCTTGGCATATTTCTGAAGTAGGACATGTATGTAACCATTTGATTTGTTGGATTAAATCTAGGTGTTAAGACTAGCTCGTTTCCAAGAGTTAAATACTTAGTATTAAAACCATCTTGATCCATTATTGCTAATTTTTTTACTCGCTGATTTTTTGGACCACTTTCTGATACATAAATAATTCTAGTATCAAAATAACCGTCCTCTCCAGTCAATCTTTCGTATATTTTATCTGATATTATATGGGCAACTCTTCTCCAGTTTGACGGAGTTGTAGTAAAAGCTAATGCTGTCATTTCTTTAGCTGCTGATAAATCCCAAAGTCTGAATTCAATTTTTAATTTTTCATCTCTAATTAATAATTTTCCAGTTACCAATGCTTGGGCTTTAATTAGTCTCCAGTCCTCAAATCTTGGCTTTAGATGAGCAATATCAGGTTTTTGAACGAATGCTTCTTTTTTTAAAGGATTAAACAGTCCAGTATTTTTAAAATTTCTTTCAATTATTTTAGAGATGTTTGCACCAAGCTCTTTTACTTTAATATCCTTATAGTTTTCAGATTTTACATCAACGTGTAGTGGCGAAACTGCGATTGGTAAAGGATCAAGATTTCCTCTGGTTATATCTATTTCAATTAAAGCATAGACTTTGTTTGTAAAAATGAGATTTAAAAAAATTATGAAAATAAGTTTTTTCATTTTAACCTTTCAACATTTCAGTTGGATTAAAGTTAAGTTGCAAATCTTTCCATTTGTCATATCCAGTAGGTGGAACTTTTAAAGGTTGACATAATCGGACAGCTCTAAGTGCACTTTCAGCTAGAACTTTATAAAATTTTTGGCCCGGTCTATTCATTCTTTCATGATCTAATATTTCAGATTTCATTATGGTTCCATCTTTTTTTAATTCTAATTTAATTCTTACTAAAAGATTTTCATCATAAGGCAACCCTAAAGGAACACTCCAACAACCAAATATTTGTGCTCTGAGCGCGTCTTCCTCTGACAAAGTAAGACCTGTAGCAAAAGAATTTTTTTTAGTGCTTTGAGTAACTTTACTACTTTCTTTTTGTTTTATTGCCTCTGTCTCTTTAGCTTTATCTATTAAAGCCGCTATTTGATTAGTGTCAATTATTTCTTTTTTTTCAAACTCAGATGATTGCCTTATTTCAGGTTTAATTTCTTCTGGGTTTTGTTTTTTTTTGACGATTTTTTTCTCTTCTTTATTCTCATTTGGAAGTGGAATTCTATCCGGCTTCTCCTTTGCCTTTGCAGATGGTGGGGCTTGCTCGGATACCATACGTTCCTCCTTTTTTTTTGTTTCCTCTATTATTTTTCTAGCTTTCGGAGCGTAGGGAATATTTGTTTTATCTGAGATTTGTATTAATTCAACTGACACTATTGGGGGTAAATCAACTGGTTCTCTAAGCATAAAAGGTAAACTTAAAATTGTTAAAAGAATCATAACTGAATGGAATGTAATTGAATAAAGTATACTTCTTATCATTATGCATCCTAATTCTTATAAGGTTCTGATATTAATGCAACTTTAGAAAAACCTGCACCTGATAGAGTTCCCATTACTTCTAAAACTCGACCATAGTTGATATTTTTATCTCCCCTAACATAGATTCTGGTATCAGTTCTGTTTTTTGCTATTGCTAAAAGTTTAGGGACCATTTTTTTGTAAGTAACTTGATGTTCTTGAATATATATTTCACCTTTTGAATTAATGCTTATTGTTAAAGGCTCTTGATCATCAGGAAGAGAGTCAGCTGCTGACTCAGGAAGATCTACTTGAACTCCGACAGTAAGTAATGGTGCTGTAACCATAAAAATAATTAAAAGAACTAACATAACATCTACAAAAGGAGTTACGTTGATCTCACTCATTGGTTCGTTTCTTGAGCGATTAAATTTGAAAGCCATCTAAATTATTGACAAAAATCTTTTGGAAAAATTATCTATTTTTGAAAAATATCGTCTAGAGTCACTATTGAATTTATTATAGGCGACCACGGCTGGTATTGCAGCTAATAATCCTAAAGCTGTAGCAAATAGAGCTTCGGCTATTCCGGGTGCTACAATAGCTAAACTTGTGTTTCTAGAAATCGCAATAGATTGAAATGAATTCATTATTCCCCAAACTGTTCCAAACAATCCAATAAAAGGAGCAGTCGAGCCAATAGTTGCTAAAAAAGTAAAATTTTTTTCAACTTTTTTTAATTCATTATCCGTGGCAATCTCTAAAACTCTTTCAACTCGAGCAGACTGAACTGCTGAAGATTGTCTTTTTGTTTTCAGTAATTCTGTCATTGCTGCTTTGAAAATTAATGTAGCTGGATCTTTCGAATTAGCAGGAAGATTGCTGTTAAAACTTTCAGCAGATTTAGCTTTCCAAAATTTTTTTTCAAAATCTTCCGTAGACTTATTTATATTCTTAAAAAGTTTAAATTTATCAAATATCAATGCCCAAGAAAATATTGAACTGGCTATTAATAGAATAATTACAAACTTCACAACAAAGTCTGCTCTTAAAAAAAGGCTCCACAGTGTAAAGTCTGACGATCCTCCTAAACCAACAACTTGAGCTGCAATATCTTGTTCCATTAAAATGAATTACTTTTAGAATGTGTCATCAATTTGGCGTTTTTTTAAAAAATTGGCACTAATTCATATTTTTTAATCTTGTCTCATAATAGAATCTTGCTATTAAAATAGCGTCTGATTTGTTAACGTCTTTTTTTTTAGCTAATTGATCTGCCAAAGAGGGATACATCTCTATTGCTTTTGTCCTGCTAGAGTCTTTTGAAGAGTTAATTAATTCGAAATGTTTTTTCCATTTGGATGGTCTAACAAAAAAAATTGGTAGGTTTAAGGCTGCACAAACTCCTTTAATGGCTCCAAATGATTGGCCAAAATTAAACATACTTGTAACTCCTTGACCGGGCATAGCATTAACCTGCTCGACAACAACTGCCACCTCCTCATTATTTGATGAATTTTCTTTAAAAATGTTTACTAATCGGGCGCTATTTAATTGTCTTTTATTTTTTTTTCCCTCAGCCATAACTGGCATTTCAAACAATTTTAAGACTTTATTATTTTCTAGTATTACTATAGCGCCGCTAAGACCTGGGTCTATCCCGATTATTTTCATATGGCTCAACTCTCTAAATTTACATTAGTAAATACATTTTGAACATCGTCTAACTCTTCAAGTGTACTTAAAATCTCTATCATTTTTTTATTTTGTTCCTCATTTAATTCTACATAATTTACTGCTCTCCATTCTATTCCAGAATATGCAAAATTATCGATTTTCTTCTCTAGTTCTATCTTAATTTTATAAAAATCCTCTTTAGCGGTAATTATTTCATGATATCCATTTATTTTATTACAATCTTTCGCTCCATGATTTATTGCGACTTCAAAAGCCTCGTCCTCACTTATTTTACTTTTTTCAATGTGAATCACGCCACAGTTATTAAACATATGCGAAGTAGAACCAGTTTCTCCTAGTCTACCTCCACTCTTTTGTAAAATAGTTCTGATACTAGATGCTGATCTATTTTTATTATCTGTAAGTGTTTCAATTATTAAAGCTGTATTAAATGGTCCAAAGCCCTCATATCTCAAATTTTCATAATTCTTTTCACTTGTTATTTCTGATTTACTTATTGCTCTCGAAATATTTTCTTTTGGCATATTGGCTTGTTTAGCTGCTTGAATTGCAGTTCGTAGTCTAGGATTAATATCAGGATTTTTGTCACCTAGTTTTGCCGCTACAGTTATTTCTCTTGATAGTTTTGAAAATATTTTAGATCTTTCATTGTCAGCCCTTCCTTTTTTGTGCTTTATACCAGCCCAGTGAGAATGCCCTGCCATAACTAAATCTCTAGTGAGCCTCCAATAATTATCCTTGAAACTTTTTTAGCTAAACCTGTTTCTCTATTTGCTTCAACAATTATGCCCGATAATGATCCGGCGCCCTCAGACGGAAAATGTTTTACCGCATCTTTATCTTTAAAAAATCTTTTTATAGAATTATCTTTATTCATACCTATAACTGAATTATAATCTCCACACATTCCTATATCTGTTTGATAAGCTGTACCTTTCTCTAAAATTCTTGTATCAGCAGTAGGAACGTGAGTATGTGTTCCAACAACACATGTAGACATTCCATCAAAAAAATGTCCTATTGCCATTTTTTCGCTTGTTATCTCTCCATGAAAATCAATAACAGAAAAGTCAACATTTTTTTTTAAAATTATTTCTTTACAAATGTTTTTTGCAGTTAAAAAAACATCATCAGTTTTTCTCATAAAAACATTTCCCATTAAATTTATGACACCAATTTTAAAATTGTTATCTTTAGATTGATAAATTCCGAAACCTCTACCAGGTGATCCTTCAACTAAATTTGCTGGCCTCAGCAACCTTTTTTCTACTTCTATAAATTTAATTATTTCCTCTTTATCCCAAATATGATTTCCAGAAGTAATTACATCAATGCCTAAAGAAAAAAATTCTTCAGCTATTTCTTTTGTAATTCCTTTGCCATCGTCAGATGCATTTTCACCATTAATAACTGCAAAATTAATTTTATTCTCCTTTATGATGTTTGAAAGGTGTTGGTTCAGTACTTTTCTTCCTGAAGCTCCCATAACATCACCTAAAACTAAAATTTTCATCAAATTAATCCTTTTTCAGTAATTATGAAATCTAATTTAAAATCTTTGTCGTGTATGGGCAGCTTATGATATTTTTGAAAAGAAAAAGCAACTCCGACAGTTAAAATTTTTTTATTTATCTTTAAATATTTGTTTAAAAATTTATCATAAAAACCTTTTCCATATCCAAGTCTATTTTTATCTTCATCAAAAGCTAACAAGGGAACAAGAATTAAAGAAGGAATTACATTCACGGATTTTTTTGGTTCTGGAATGCCATACTTATTAACAAATAATACATCGTTTTTATCCCATTTGTGAAAACTCATATCATTTTTTTCTACAATTGGAAGAAAGAAACTAAATCTACCAAAATATTCTATTTCAAAGATTTTTAATATATTTACCTCGTAAAGGCTCGGGTAGTAAATTGAAATATTTACTATTTTCATATTAGTATTTTTTTTAATTAACTTAATAAGGGGTAAAAAGAATTTGTCATTAATTTGAAAGTAATTTTTTTTTCTTTTAAGAAAATATTTTTTTCTTAATGAATCTTTTTTCAACATTTATTGTATTTTAGACAAGGATTCTGTGTTTGAAATTATCTTCTCGAGCGATTGAGAGGTTTTATCTAACATGGACTCATAAATGCTGTTGTTTTTTTCAATCGTTTTTTTTAAGTTTTCAAGTTCATTATTGAGCTTTTCTATTTCAACATCTTTGTTTTTTTTATATTCAATAGCTAAAGATCTTATTTCTTTGAATTTACTAGATATTTGGTCTAATTTTGTTTTTTGCTGACTAACTTTTTGCTTTAAGTCAAAATAATCATCAATTAATTGTATTGTAGTAATTA
>MDSZ01229671.1_pt1 | contig 25410 bp, 23 predicted proteins | sample 811201 | NCBI WGS metagenome assembly MDSZ01 (sample SAMN05326647, study PRJNA326480) | marine metagenome | isolation source: seawater | place: Indian Ocean: North | collected 2010
AATTTTTTATATTATGAGCAAACAAATTACAAACGATCTTGTTAAACATTTTGAAAAACTTAAATTAAAACCCAGTTCACTTCATGAGCCTACGTTTAAGGGTAATGAGCTCAAATATCTGACCAAATGTATTAAAACTGGTTATGTATCAAGTGTTGGAAATTTTGTTAATAAATTTGAAAATAAGATAAAGAAGCTTACAAAATCAAAATATGCAATTGCGGTAATTAATGGAACTTATGCTTTAGAGTTAGCTTTAAGATCGTTAAATATAAAAAAGAACGAAGAAATTCTGTCACCAAGTTTAACATTTGTTGCCACTGCAAATGCCATTACTCATAGTGGAGGTTTGCCTCATTTTGTTGATGTTAACGAAAATAATTTTGGAGTTTGTCCCAATAAATTAGAAAAATATTTAAAGAAAATTTCATACAAAAGAGGAAATAAATTAATTAACAAAAAAACTAAGAATGTGATTAGAGCTTTAGTTGCTGTTCACCTATTTGGTTTTGCATGTGAGATAGATAAATTAAAAAAAATTTGCACGAAGTTTAATATTGTTCTAGTAGAAGATGCAGCAGAGTCAATTGGAACTTTTTATAAAAAAAAACATCTGGGAAATTTTGGAAAATTAGGGACAATAAGCTTCAACGGTAATAAAACCATCACATGTGGAAATGGAGGTGTGATAATCACTTCTGATAAGAGCTTAGCAAAAAAATTAAAACACCTCAGCACAACAGCAAAAAAAAAACATAAATATGAATACATACATGATCAAATTGCATTTAATATGAGATTATCAAATGTAAATGCTGCAATAGGATGTGCACAATTAGAAAAATTAAATCAAATAATAAAAACAAAAAGATTAAATTTTCAAAAATATAAAAAAAGTTTTAAAAAATTTAAGTACTTGACAGTAATTCAAGAACCTAAAAATACTAGGGGAAACTATTGGTTAATTTGTTTGAGGTTAAATAGATATTATAAAATGAAAAACTACTTGTTAACCAGACTAAATAAAAAAAATATTAATTGTAGAGCTATTTGGAAGCCACTTCATAAATTGAATATTTATAAAAAAATTCAGAGAGATGATCTAACTTCAACTAATTTACTTTATAATTCAGTTATAAATATACCGAGTAGTCCCTCACTAAAAATTTAAATATGAATTTAAAAAAAATATCAGTAATAGGGCTAGGATATGTAGGTTTGCCAACCTTCTTAGTTTTATCTAACATTAAGAAAAATAAAAAGTTTTTATATGAAGTAGAAGGAATTGAGAATAATGATAAAAAAGGAAAAAAAATTAAAGATTGTTTTTCAAATAAAAAAAAATGGATTTTTTCGAATGACAAAACTTACTCTAAATTTTTTTCGAATGCGTGTAATAGAAAAGAAGTTTATATTAACAATAATTTAAATAATTTAAATGAGTCAAATATTATCATAGTAAGTATAAATTTTGATTTTAATGAAAAAAAACTTTCTCCTTTTAAAAACTTAATAAAATTATCAAATGAAATTGCTAAAAAGATTAAAACAGGAACTTTATTGGTCATAGAAACTACCCTGCCACCAGGAACTACTGATAAAATTATTTTACCAATTTTTAAAAAACAACTTAAGAAAAGAAAAATAAAGTTTACTGATATTTATATTTGTTATTCATATGAAAGAGTCATGCCAGGCAATAATTATATTGACTCAATAATTTCTAATCATCGATGTTATTCAGGTATAAATCAAATATCAAAAAACAAGTGCAAAAGTTTTTTTAAAAAATTCATTAATTATAAAAAGTTTAAACTTACCGAATTTAATAATATAATTGAATGTGAAACTGCTAAAATTTTAGAAAATTCGTATAGAGCATCTAACATCGCTTTTATAGATGAATGGACAAAAGCGGGAGAAGTTTTAAACATTGATTTAAAAAAGATTATAAAAGCTATTAGACTTAGAAACACACATTCTAATTTGATGTGGCCCGGTCTTGGTGTTGGAGGATATTGTTTAACAAAAGACCCTAATTTTATAAAATTCTCAATCAAAAAATTTTTTAATAAGAAACTAGATTTTCCGATAATTTCAAGAACATCTTCTATAAATAAAAATATGTTTAATACATCATTAAAATTTGTTTTAAAAAACTTAAATTCAATTAGAAACAAAAAAATCTTAATTTGTGGATTAACATATAAAGAAGATACTAGTGACTTGAGATTTAGCCCAGCAATTGAATTTTTAAAAAAGATAAAAAATAAAAGTAACAAAGTTTCTGTTTATGATCCTTATGTGAATAAAACAGATTTTCACTTGAATAAAGTAAGCTTAATTAAAAATATAAGCTCAGCTTTCGATGTCATAATATTCTGTGTAGCACATACAAAATTTAAATTTTTGTCTTTTAAAAATATTAGAAATAAAAAGATATTTGATTTAAATCGAGTTCTTTCACAAAAGCAAATAAAAGTTTTAATTGATCAGAAGAATAAATTACTCTCGTTAGGATCAAAAAATTTATGAAGAAACAAAAAATTCTTATAACTGGCGGTGCAGGTTTTATAGGTTTCCATTTAGCAAAAAAACTTGAGAAACTCGGTTTTGAAATTGTGATATTGGATAATTTTTCAAGAGGAAAATTTGATAAAGAATTTAAAAAACTTATAAAATCAAAAAATATCAATTTTAAAAAAGCAAGTTTCGAAAATGAAATAAAAATTAAAAAAAATAATTTTGATTATATATACCATCTTGCAGCAATTGTTGGTGTTAATAATGTTATAAAACAACCATCTTTAGTTCTTGAAAAAAATATAAAACTATTGATTAGTTGTATAAAGTTTGCAAAAAAACAAAAAAAACTCAAACGTTTCTTTTTTCTCTCAACAAGTGAAATTTACGCTGGCACACTAAAAAAAAAACTTTTAAAGTTTCCTACTAAAGAAGGCTCGATACTTTGTTTAGATGATTTATCTGAAGATAGAAGCACTTACATGCTTTCAAAAATCTATGGGGAAGCACTGACTCATTTTTCAGATCTACCTTATACAATTTTAAGACCACATAATATTTTTGGCCCAAGAATGGGAATGTCACATGTCATCCCAGAAATAATAAAAAAATTAATTTCTAATAATAAATTTATTAAAGTGCAAAATCCAAAACATACAAGAGCTTTTTGCTATATTGATGATGCTGTAGACATGATCATTAAAATTATGAATACAAAAAAAACTGTTAACAAAACTTATAATCTTGGTGATCCAAGAAGAGAGATAAAAATTGATAACTTAGTAAAAAAGATTTCCAAAATAATTAAAAGTAATAAAAAATTTATATTTATAAGAGAAAACCTTCAAAAATCACCTCATAGAAGAATTCCTAGCATGCATAAACTTTTTTCACATATCAATTTTAAATTTAAATCTAGTTTTGATCAAAGTCTTTCCAGCACCATTCAGTGGTATAAAAATCATTATACTTTTAAATAACAATAAAAAAATAAAGCTTATTTTTTATCAAACACAATGTCGAATATTAAAAAAAAGCTAATATTTATAAATTCATTTATTTATGACAAGGTAATGTTTGAAAAATTTAATTTTGATAACTACATAAACAACAGTTTAATTGACATTGAATTTTGGAGATTAAATTTTGATCAAGTAATAGACAAAAAAAATTTTGAGGAAAAGAATAGATTAGAGCACGAAGAAAAGGAATTAATTAAACAAAAAAATATAGAAAAATTTAAAAAAATAGAAAATTTATCCCAATTAATTAAAAATCTTAAAGATATTAAAAAAGGTTCTTTTATTTTTGATATAACGTTAATGTCAAGAAATCCTTTATATATTTTTTTATATAAATTTTATGGAGCAAAATTGATTTTTCATGGTTTAGCGCAATTTCCCGTTATTAGTTTTGATTTTAAAGATATTAATAAAATTTTAGAAAAAAATATTTTTGAAATAATTTTAAATATTAAAAAATTCTTAAAATATTTATTTAAAAAAATAATTAATAAATTATTAAGGTTGAAAATTGATATTTTTTTTTACAATGGTGTTTATGAAAAAAAAAAAGTCACAAAAAATTTCTAAAAAAAGTATAAGTCTTCATACTAATGATTACGACAAGTTTCTAATTGAAAATGCCAAAAGTGAGATCAGATATATTGATGAAAATTATATTTTATTTTTAGATATGGGTTATCCCAAGCCCCATGATAATTATTTTAGCTTAGAAAAACCAGTTACAACTGAGGAAAATTATAGAAAAGGTATTTTAAGATTATTTACGAGTTTAGATAAAATTTATAATAGTAAGAAGATAATTGTTGCTTTACACCCCAAGTCAAAAAAAGAAAATTTTTATGGTTATCCTAGTTTTAAAAATATTACGCCTAAGTTAATTAGGAGTTCCGATTTAGTTCTTTCACATGACTCATTAAGTTTACAACTAGCAGCCTTATGGAATAAGCCAACCTTAATGTTATTTAACAACGATATGCAAAATAGAACAAGCAAATTCAAAGAGATTAAATGGTTTATAGATGAGCTTAAATTAGCATCTATAAATTTAGACTCTTATAAAGATAAAGAACTTCAAGATATTACTGAGAGTTTAAGTAAAAAAAAAAATTATTCCGCCACAAACTCATTTGTAAAAAAATATATCAATGATGGTGAAAGTGAAAATAAATTAATTCCTGAAATCATAACAGACACTATCATGAAATCTAAAATATAAATTTATGAAAAAAACTAGAATTATTGCAAGACTCGATATCAAGGGTGAGAATTTAATTAAAAGTATTAATCTAGAGGGGCTTAAAAAAATTGGTTTACCTCAAAATTTTGCAAAAAAATATTATGAAGATAATATTGATGAATTAATTTTTGTGGACACAGTTGCAACTTTGTATGGACGTAATCAACTGCAAAATATAATTTTCGAAGCGTCAAAAGAGATTTTTGTACCTCTTACTATCGGAGGGGGTATAAGATCAATTAGAGATGCGGAAAATTCATTTATGGCTGGAGCTGATAAAATTTTAATTAACTCCCAAGCAGTTAAAAATCCTAATTTTATTTACGACCTTTCAAAAAGATTTGGGAATCAAAGTATTGTTATAAACATTGAGGTAAAAAAGATAAATAAAAATTGGGAAGTTTTCATTACTAATGGGAGAGATAGAACTGGCTTAGAGGTTAACGATTGGATAAAAAAATGCCAAGATCTTGGTGCTGGAGAAATTATGGTTACCTCAATTGATAATGAAGGAACTGGTAAGGGTCCTGATTTGAATCTTGTTAAATCAATTCAGAACACCGCAAAGTTACCAGTTATTTATAGTGGCGGTATAGGAAATTTAAACGATATAAAAGATTTATGTAAATACAAAATAGATGCTTTAGCGCTATCAAGGGTTTTACATTACAATTTACATTCTATTACAGAAATTAAAAGAAGCATAAATTCAATCTCATGAGTAAGACCGTTATAATTAACACTGGAAATGGAAATTTTTTAAGTGTGAAAAGGGCGGTTGAAAAATATAATAAAAACGTGAAAATAAGTCATGATCCAAATGAGATATTATCAGCCTCAAAAATAATCCTCCCTGGTGTTGGTGCTTTTAAAGATAGTGTAAGTTTTTTAAAAAAAAAAAAAATATTTGAAATAATAAAAGAAATTTCTAATCAAAAACCAATTTTAGGAATTTGTCTTGGAATGCAGTTATTATTTGAGAATAGTAATGAGTTTGGTCTTTGTGAAGGTCTAAATTTAATAAAAGGAAATATCAGACCTTTACCTGATCAAAAAATAAATGGGATTAATTACAAAATTCCTAATATAGGTTGGTATAAGTTAGAAAATAACTCAAAAAATTTAAAATATTTAAATGAAAAAAAAGATGATTTTTATTTTATTCACTCCTTTTATGCTAAAGATGTGAAAAATGAAAATTTACTTGCTTTCTATAAATTTGGGAATATTAAAGTTCCTGCTATAGTGAAACAAAAAAATATTATTGGCTGTCAATTTCATCCTGAAAAAAGTAGAGCGCCGGGTTTAAATATAATTAAACATTTTCTTGAGAGTTAATTTTTATTTTTTCCAAACTGCATATTTTAGTTCCCAGCTATTTCCGTTTTTTTTCCATAAATGATCAGGTCTAAATTTATCTATTGTTTCAAAAAATTCCTCTTTGTTCATGTTTAAGTATTCTAATATTTCATTAAAAAATAAATTTGGAAATTCTCCATCATATTTTTTTACTAAAGCAATACCCTCATCTCTAGTTATAATATTATTTCGAATTTCTAGAGCAGCATCATCAGTTGCTCTTCCTCTACCGGTTTTTATGAACCAAGTATAAAAATGCAATCCATCTATTTTATCGTCTAAACTTGCGTACTTGGTATAAGTTCCCTCACTTCTACCGTAAGGATTAACTTCAAAATTTGAATTTTCTTTTGCGTAATAAAAATTTGTTTGAGGGTTATAATTTACAAAATAAGGCAGTTGCAATACTTTAATTCCTGAGTCTAGAAAAACATCTTCTTTCATTGGAATATACGGTATTAAGTCTTTTTTTCTGACGTCGAATTTTTCAAGTTGGTCTAAACTATAACCTCCGTAATAAAGCTCTTTTTCGTTATTAAAAGTTATTAATGAATGATGAACATATTTATTGTTAAATGTATGTAAATTGCCACCAGTCCCTCTTTCAGCGTAACTATCACCGTAAATTACTAACTTTATGTTTTTCTCGTATGCAACCTTTGCTGGCAAACAAGCTTGTCCTTGGGCGAAAGGCTGAAAGGGGTGAAGTAAATTTTTAAAACTTAATCTAGTTAAAATTCTATGTATTTTTCCATTTGGCTTGAAGAAGTAATTATCATACCCACTATCAATCCAATTGATATAATTTCTCCAGCCAACGTCTGTGTACATATGAGGTGCCCAAGTACAAGTCAGAGGATTCATCCCGTATTTTTCTTTAAGCAAACTGGCAACGAAAATACTATCTTTTCCGCCGCTACCTGGGATTAAAACGTCGTAGGATCCATCTTTTTTTTTATATTGATTTAATAAATCTACTAATTCTTTTTCTCTTTCTTTCCAGTCGATAGTTTTTTTATATTCGTAATATAAACATGCTGAACAAACCTGATTATCATCGAACATGGTTCTCTGTTGATTTTTATCTTTTCTGTCCTCATATGTTACAGAACCTAAAAATCGTTCAGTGGACTCAACACATTTGACACAAAACTTTACTTTTTTTAATTTTTCCAAGATGTACTTCCAAAATTTAAAAATTCTTTATGATAAATAATTATCTATACTATAGTACATTAAAATCTAGACTTTTTAAAGCTTTGACAGGAAAAAATCATTGAAAAATAGAAAATTTTGTAGTTTAATGTTCATTTTTTGAACACTATGAAATTTTAATTAAATAATAAATTAAAAAAATTAAGAACAGCACTTAAATATGAGAAAATTTACTTTAGGAAATTTTTCAAATTCAAAAGATAAATAAATGGAAAAAAATTTTTTTTCAAAAATATATAATGTTTTTGAAGTCAAACAGAAAAAAACATTTTTGTTGTTATCATTTCTTATGCTACTAGCAACAATACTTGAAACATTTGGTATTGGGTTAATCATACCAATTGTAATGACAATTTTTGAAAATGATTTTTTTCTAAAGCACGAGTTTTTAAAAAATATTTATTATTATTTTAATCAACCGTCTCAAAAACAAATTATTATATACACTTGCAGTTTGCTAGTAATTTTTTATTTTTTAAAAAACTTATTTCTATATTTTTTCTTTGTCATAGAAGGTGAATATATTTATAAAACACAAAAAAATATTATTACAAAATTGTATAATTTCTATATTTCTCAAGATCATTATAATATTTTTAAACTTAATTCCTCAAGATTAATGAGCAATATTATCACCGATACGTCTATATTTGTTACTACTACAAAAAACTTATTGATATTTCTAAGTGAGGTAATGATAGCTCTTGGAATTTTATCTTTACTTTTTATTTTAGAGCCTACGATGTTTGTTTTTAATTTTGTCATTACCGCTTTGGGCATGGCACTAATTGGAGTAGTTACTAGAAAAAAAATTCTTAAAATGGGATATGAAAGTAAAAGGCTAAGGGATGATTTTTTTATAAAACTTAATAATAGTTTTGACTCTGTCAAAGAAATTAATGTTTATCAAAAGAATTCTTTTTTTTCTAAAATATTTGATAATAATAATCAAGATATATTTCAAATTAATAAAAAGCTACACGTTTTCCAAGGTCTGCCAAAAATTACTTACGAAATTTTAGGCGTTACTCTTTTAGCATTAATTATAATTTATTTTACAGTTACTTTAGTTGGGGAAGCACAAACAATTACATTTTTAGCTGTTGCAGGGGCATCAGCCTTTAGATTAATACCTTGTGCTAATAGGATAATTAACTCTTTACAATATTTTAATTATGCAAAAAAATCTGTAAATCTTATTAGTAGTGAAATCGCTCAAGCTAGAAAATTGGATTTAGAAAAAAAAATTAAAAATTTTCACAAATTTTCAGAAACGCATCCAATATTAATAGATAATATTAGTTATAAATATCCTGATAGAAAAGAATATATATTAAAAAATACATCTTTGGAGATCAAAAAAAATGAAAAAATATTATTATTTGGTGAAACAGGCTCAGGCAAGAGTACTTTAATTGAATTAATTTTAGGATTACTAAAGCCATGCGCAGGAAAAATTCAGGTTGAAAATCAAAATTTACATGAAAATTTCAACACATGGTCTGAAAAAATTGGATATGTGCCTCAAAAAATATCTTTAATCCAAGGAACTATTCTATCAAACTTGGCTTTTGGTCAAAACGAAAAAGAAATAGATTATAAATTACTTGATAAATCACTGGAAGTAAGTGAACTTAAAAAATTCTTAAATGAGTTACCAGATGGATTGCAAACAGAAATTACCCCAGGTGGTTCAAATTTATCAGGAGGTCAGAGGCAAAGAATAGGTATTGCCCGAGCTTTATACAGAAATCCACAAATTTTAATTTTTGATGAGTCTACAAATGCAATTGATGAAGACTTACAACAAAAAATCATTAAAAATATATTAAATGTGTCTAATGAAAAAATTATATTATTTATTTCTCATGATAGGAACTTGGAAAAATTCTTTGATTACAGTCTACAAATTTCTAAAGCAGGTATTAAAAAAATAGTATGACAAATAAAAATAAAATAAATCTAATTAAATCTACCGATACATTAAAAAATGCGATGAAAAAACTAGAGAAATCAAAATATAAGTGTTTAATTATTGTAGATAAAAATGAAAAATTAATCGGCACTATTACAGATGGAGATATAAGAAGAGCACTTTTAAAAGGCGCTAAATTTGATGGAAAAGTTAAAAAATATTGTTTTAAAACACCATTTTATATTAATAATAATTTCAAAAATAGGCCGGTAAAAAAAATTTACTCAAATAGGTCTCAAGACCGATTCGATCTAATCCCAGTAGTTGATAACAAAAAAAAAATTTTGAGTATTATGCCAGACAAACAATTTTTAGAATTAAAGAAAAGATTCTATAATACTTTAAATCCAATACCCGTTGTAATTATGGCTGGAGGGAAAGGAACTAGATTGTTACCACATACTAGCGTCCTGCCTAAACCACTACTCCCAATTAATGATAAATCAATGATAGAAAATATAATTGAAAGATTTAGTAGTTTTGGTTTCAACAATTTTTATATAACTATCAATTATAAAAGCGAGTTATTGAATATTTTTTTTAAAAATTTGTCAAAAAAATATAAAATAAAAATTATTAATGAAAAAATACCTTTAGGAACAGCTGGTTCTCTTGCACTTTTAAAGAAAAAAATAAACAAAGATTTTTTTGTTATAAATTGTGATTCTCTTATACAGTGTGACTATTCTTCAATTTTAAATTTCCATAAACAAAATAATTTTGATCTCACGTTAGTTGTTTCAAAAAAGGATGCAGTGTTACCTTATGGTTTATGTAAAATAAATAAAAAAGGTAATCTAATTAAAATTCAAGAAAAACCGAAAATAGATTTTTTAGCAAATACGGGTTTTTACATATTCAAAAAAAAATGTTTACACTTGATACCTAAAAATAAAAACTTTGACATGAATCTACTTATTGAAAAATTAATCAAACGAAAAAAAAATGTAGGGGTATATCCAATTGACAAAAATGAATGGCAAGATTTTGGAAATTGGCAGGAGTTTGATAAATTTCAAAGATAATATTTGATATGATAGATGGTAAAAATATATTAGCAATTGTACCAGCAAGAATGGGAAGCAAAAGACTAAAAATGAAAAATATTAAAATATTTAAAGGTAAACCATTATTTATTTGGGCATTAAAAAGTGCTATGGCTTCAAAATATATAGATGATATCTTTCTAACTACAGAAAGTAAAAAAGTTCAAAAAATAGCAAAACAACATGGTTATTATTCTAAATATTTAAGAAATCCAAAACTATCTAAAGACAAAACGAGCGCAAATGAGGTAATTATAGATGTTTTAAAAAACTTGAAAAAAAAATACGACTATTTTATTTATTTACAAGCAACCTCACCCTTACGAAAAATTTACGATATTGATTTTTGTATAAAAAAAATTGTAAGCGGAAATTATGATACTCTTATCTCGATTTATGATACAAAAAAAAGAATTAAACCAAATGGCGCTATATATATTAATAAAACTAAAGAGTTTTTAAAGCACAGAACCCTGTTTAGGAATAAAAAAACCACATTTTACAGGATGCCAAAAATAAGATCAGTCGATATTGACCGTATACAAGATTTTAACAAGGCTTTAAAATTTAGCACAATTTAAAAATAAGTTATGATAGATCAAAAATTTAAAAGAACAAAAAAACTACAAAAGGCTATAAAACTCAACCTTAAAAGAAGAACAGTAATCGTAGATGATCAACTTGTTTATCACAAAGGTGTTCCAATACCTAGCTGGATCGAATTAAGTATAATTGACGTTTGTAATAGATCGTGTTCATTTTGCCCTAAGGCAGACCCAAAAATAGCGCCGAATACTTATCAAAAAATGACAATGTCTCTCGTTGAAAAACTAACTAATGATTTAAAGAAGATTAATTATCAGGGTTCTGTAACTTTATGCGGATATGGCGAACCCATGTTACATAAAGGAGTTTTTGAAATGTCCAAAAAGTTGGCTGAAGCCTCGTTCGTAGAAATCGTAACAAACGGCGACACTCTTAAATCTGATACTATTAACAAATTATATAATTCTAATGTAAATAAACTTTTAATAAGTTTATATGATGGCCCTGATCAAGTTACAAAATTTAAAAAAATGGCTAAAGACGCTAAAGTACCAGAAGACTTTGTGATTTTAAGAGATAGATGGCATGGTGCTGATAAAGATTATGGCTTAAAACTTACAAATAGAACTGGAACAATAGATATTGGTAATCAAGATTCTATTGGAACATTTACTTATTGCAACTACCCATCCTATTCAGTTTTAATTGATTGGAATGGAGATGTGTTTTTGTGCCCCCAAGATTGGCAAAGAAAAATGACCACCGGAAATATTGAAAAAGAGGATTTTTTTAAAATTTGGACTGGATCTACGATATCCAAATTTAGAAAAAATCTTTTAGAGGGTAATAGATGTGACAAGCCATGTACTGAATGTAATGCGGAAGGAACTGTTTTAGGAAAAAATCATGCTTCGGCTTGGAAAAAAATCTATAAAACAAACATATGAGTTTATTGAATGAGGGCTACAACCAGAAAGCAACTTTTTTTAAAAAGGGAAAAGGATCTGTAGTTTACAGTAAAAATAAAAGCTACATTGATCTTTCCTGTGGAGCAGGCACAATGCTATTAGGACATAATAGCAAGATATATAAAAAAAGTTTAAAAAAATATATCAATACTGGATTATCAAATTTTGCACATCCTAATATATCAGCTTTGGCACTTTCTAAGAATTTAAAAAAGATTTATCCTCAATTTGAGAAATTTGTTTTATGCAGTTCAGGAGCAGAAGCAAATATAAAAGCTTTGAGAATTGCGAGAGCTGCCACAAATAAAAATGTTATTATTAATGTATCTGGTAGCTGGCACGGTTCAATTGACCAACTTCTTTACAATGCAAATACTAAAAATAAATCTTACAAACTATCTGATGGTATTGATGAAACCTTAAGTAAAAATTTAAAATTCATTCCTTTTAACGACATAGAAAAATCAAAAAAAATTTTGAATAAGCACTTAAAAAAAATTTGCTGTGTATTAGTAGAACCAATACAAGGAGGCTTCCCAACAAGTGAAAGTATAAATTATTTAAAATTTTTAGATAGTTATTGCAGAAAAAATAATATTATACTTTATTTCGATGAAATTTTATCAGGTATTAGAATTAACTGTTCTAGCGTTCAAAACACATTTAAAATTAAGTCTGATATTTCGACGTTTGGTAAAATCATCGGCGGAGGAATGCCTATTGGTATCATAGGTGTTTCAAAAAAAATATTGTTAAAAATTAAAAAAAAGAGAAAGAAGATTTTCTTTGGCGGAACATATTCGGGTAATTCGCTTACAGCTTTTGTAGGAAATGAAACATTAACTTTTATAATTAAAAATAAAAAAAAGATATTTTCAAAAATAGAAAAAGACTCAAAATTAATTCATAATAAAGTCAATAATTTTATAACAGAAAACAAAATTGATGCAAAAATGATTAGATTTCATTCGCTGATTAGAGTTATTTTTACAAATAAAAAAATCAAAAACAGACCTCAAAGAGATTTTTTTGAGAGAAAAAAATTAATTCAAAGGGAAAAATTTATAAATTACTTAAAAAAAAATGGGATTTATTTTCCTGGAAACGGCGTTATTTGCTTATCTTATTCAATTACTGGAAGACAGGTAAATCATGTTATAAAGAAAATTAAAGATGGTTTAAATTTTTTTTTTAATAAAAATAAATGACAAAAAAACTTTATCCATCTGATCTGGAATGGGACGCGACAGAGTCTTATACTTATTATCCCAAAATAATAAAAGAAAATTACTCAAAAATTTTTAGAGAAAATTTTAAAAAATTTAATTTATGGATCAATGGTTTGTCCAAGGAAAATTTAAATGATCATAGTTGGTGGCTCACTCGACTTGCAAGTAGAGATGAACGTATATCATCAATATTCCATAATATTGTTATTTATAAGACGATATTAAAAATTAGTAATTACAAAACCAATATTATTTTGCTTACTAATTCAAAAGAATTAAAAATTCTTTTAGATCAAAAAAATTTTAATAATATTGAGATTAAATTAAAAAATTATAAATCTTTCCCAAAAAGATTGTATATTTGTTTAAAAGAGATTTCTTTATTATTAATAAATATTTGTCTTGTGAAAGTTTTTTTTAAGTTTAAACATAATAAAAAAGAGTCTTTAAATCTTGTAGATTTTTTCGACATTAACCAAAAAAAACAAGTTAAAAAGTATTTTGGTAACTTTATTACAAATAGAAATGCAAATTATTTGTATGTTCCAACATTTTTAAATTATTCTCCTAAAAATGTAATAGCTCAACTCAATAAAAAGAATATTTTATTGAGAGAATACTTTATAGAATTTAAAGATATTTTTGTTATTTTTAAAAGTCTTTTTATAAAAAAATTTAAGTTTAGCGGTAAATTTGAAGGTATAAACTTTTCTATATTATTAAACGAGGAGCTAAAGTTTGACTTAAACTTAAGGTCTATATTAATAGCTTATCAAAATTATATGTTTTTTAAGAATCTCGAGAAAAAAAATTATAAAATAAGCAATATTATCAGTTGGAATGAAAATCAAATTATAGATAAAGGCTGGTCACTCGGCATAAAAAAATATTATCCTAACGCAAATTACGTTGCTTACAATGGCTCCACTCTTCATCCACAATTTTTTAATTTAAGCCCAACAAAAACCGAGTTTTTATCAGGAGCTATTCCAAAAAAAGTACTTATAATTGGCAAAAGTTATTTGAAAAACAGAAATTTATTTTTTAACAAAATTAATTACAAGATCGCAAAAACAAGTAGATTTAGCTTTAATATTAAAACAAAAAAAAAATATATTCTTTTTCTTCTTTCAGGAATAAAACATTCTGACAAAGTATTGATAGATTTTTACGAAAAATTCAAAAAAAATAAAATAAAGAATATTAGGATCAAATTTCATCCAATTTTACCAAGTAAAAGTTTTAATAAGCATTTTACTGGCGAAATTAAAGGCGATGGTTCGCAAATTATTAAGTCTTCTTATATTGTAATTACAACAAGTTATACGAGCGGATTGTATGAGAGTATTTCTAATAATTCCTTTACAATACTATTAGAGTCAAGCGCATTAGATAAAAATTTATTTAAATTTCTAAAAAACTATTCTAGTAAAATTTTACTTAGTTCTGACTATAATGACATGGGTCGGCAAATAAAAAAAATAAATAATAAAATAAATTTAAAATATAAAGATAATAGGAGAGTAAAAAAATACTTTTTTAATTGCTAAGTTTTATTAAAATGAAAAAAATATTTATAAAACTGTTTTACGGAATACTTAATTTTCTTAACACATTATCAAACAATAGACTTTTTTATTCTTTGTTTGATAAATTTGAAGAAAATTCATATCATACTACAAAAATTCAAGGTAAAAATATAAAATTTTTTATTCCAAATAAGATTATAGACTGGAGAATAAAATCACTTTTTGTAAGTGAGCCCGAAACGATAAACTGGATTAATAAATTTAATAAAAAGAAAATAATTTTTTGGGACATTGGTGCAAATATAGGTATTTACTCCATTTACGCAGCTTGTATTCACCCAGACATAGAAATTGTAAGTTTTGAACCATCTACGAGTAATTTAAGAGTTTTGAGTAGAAACATTTCTATCAATAAATTTGAAAATAAAATTAAAATTAATCAATGTGCTTTAAGTGACAAAAAAAATATATTTGAAATGTTTACTGAGACTGAATTTAAAGAAGGTCATTCTATGAATAACTTTGCATATGACACAGATTTTGAGGGAAAGAAAATTATTCCGAAACAAAAATATAAAATATTTGGAACCTCTATAGACTATTTAATAGAAAATAAAATTTTAGATGTACCAAATTATCTTAAAATTGACGTTGATGGTATTGAACATAAAATACTACAAGGAGCATCAAAATTATTGAGCAGTGACAAAGTCGAGAGTATTTTAATTGAAATAAATGAAAATTATTTAGAGCAATTGAACTCGGTCGTTGATATAATGAATAAATTTGATTTCATACTTCAATCAAAAATAAGATTAGGGGATGATAAAAACAAGAAATTTTTAAAAACATATAATTATTTATTTAATAAAAAAAAATGAAAATTAAAGTTATAGACAATTTTTTAAATGAAAAAGATTTTAAAATGTTTCAAAATCTTGACCTACCGGAAGTTAGTCCGGATAAAATTAAGATTTTCCATAATAAAATAGATAAAGATAACAATTGTTTTACAGAATGCGTGACTAACCAAAAATTAAAAGATTTACAAAATAATTACCATCAACAGGCTTTAAAAATATTAGAAGAACTTTACCCAGAAAAAATAAAATTATACAGCTATTCAGAATTTCATGTTGTTTTAACTGGTTCAAACTACAAGTTTCCAATTCATGACGATACACCTAACAAATTACTGAGCGGGGTAATTTATATAAATCCTGAAAAAAATAAAGGGACCATGTTTTGTGATGATAAAAAAGGAACTAACTCTAAGAATGTTGATTGGAAACAGAATAGAGCAGTTTTCTTTGCACGGAAAGAGAGAGAAACATGGCATTCATTTGAAAGTGACGGTATCTCTACAAGAGTAGCAGTTGTATATAATTTAATGACCACTGACATTAAAAACGTTTGTAAAATTGAAGGGAAAAGTTTTATTTTAAGTTTACTAAGATATAAGCTAAATCCTTTTATTTACAGATTTTTAAAAAAAGTTTTTTAGTATTTTTATGAATAATAATACATTAAGAAAATTTTTTAAAAATAAAAAAGTAATTATCACAGGACATACCGGTTTTAAAGGCTCATGGTTAGCCTTGTGGTTAAATTTACTTGGAGCAAAAGTACTTGGTTTATCAAGTAATTTTCCTACAAATCCTTGTCATTTTAAACTTTTAAACTTGAAAAAAATTTTATCAAAAAAAATAGATATTAGAAATTTTAAACTAATTAATAAAGAAATTAAAAGTTTTAAACCAGATTATGTATTTCATCTTGCAGCACAAGCTATAGTAAAAAAATCATATTCAGAACCTCTAGAAACCTTCAGCACCAACCTTATCGGAACTTTGAATATTCTGGAGTCTTTAAAGCAAAATAATAAAGAAACAATTTCTGTTATAATCACGAGTGACAAATCTTATAAAAATATAGAAACAAACAGGGGGTATGTTGAGAGTGATATTTTAGGTGGAGACGATCCCTATGGTGCCTCAAAATCAGCTGCAGATATAGCAGTAAATTCTTATGTAAAATCATTTTTTAATTATAAGAAAAATAAAAATTTTGTAGTTGTAGCAAGAGCTGGCAATGTAATCGGGGGAGGTGATTGGACAGAAGATAGACTAATACCTGATTGTATGAAATCTTGGCTTAAGAAAAAACATGTTAAAATAAGAAACCCTAATTCAACTAGGCCATGGCAACATGTTTTAGATGTAATCTATGGTTATTTAATTTTGGCAGTTAATTTAAAGAAAAATAAAAAAATACATGGTGAGGCCTTTAATTTTGGACCCAACATGAAAAATAATTACAAAGTGATAGAAATTTTAAGAAAATCGAAAAAATATTGGCCATCTATAAAATGGAAAATACAAATTAACAAAAAATTTAAAGAAAACCATTTGCTTAATCTTAATAACAAAAAAGCAAAAAATACTATCAAATGGAAACCTAATTTAAACCTAGATAAAACGATTAAACTGACTATTGAGTGGTATAAGCATTATTCTCTCAATAGAAAAAAAATTAAATTTAAATCCATATCCCAAATTGAAAATTTTAATAAATTAATAAAAAGGTTATGAAAGTAGTAATTTTAGCAGGCGGGTTAGGCTCAAGATTATCAGAATATACTAAAATTTTACCAAAACCTATGGTGAAAATTTTAAAAGTTCCGATAATTGTAAGAATAATAAAATATTATAATAAGTTTGGATATAATGATTTCATCATAGCTAGTGGTTATAAAAGCAAAATAATAGAGGATTATTTTAAAAAAAATTTAAGATCACTTAAAATCAAAGTTATTAACACAGGAAAAAAAACAATGACTGGTGGTCGTATTAAAAGATTAAAAAAAGTTTTAAATCAGGAAAGGTTTTTACTAACGTATGGCGATGGCTTATGTAATGTGGATATTAAGAAGCTTGTCAAATTACATATAAAAAGTAAGAACATCGTTACATTAACAGCAGTAAGACCACCTGCAAGATTCGGAGGAATAAAAATTTCAGGACCGAAAGTAAAATACTTTAAAGAAAAATCAAGTCTGGATGAAGGTTGGATTAATGGCGGATTTTTCGTAATGGAACCAGAAATAATTAAATTTATTAAAAATGACTCAACTATCTTGGAAAGACACCCTCTAGAAAAAATATGTAAATTAAATAAATTGGGCGCATATAAGCATTATAAGTCCTGGCAATGCATGGATACAGTAAGGGATAAAAAAAATTTAGAGTTATTAATTAAGAAAAATATTTTTTCTTAAAAATGAAAAAAAAAATACTAATACTTGGAGGATCAGGTTTTCTCGGCTTTAATTTAGCGAAAAAATTATCTAAAATTGAAGCTTATGAAACAGATATATTAGTAAAAAAAAAACTTCATAAAATAAAAATTAGAAATACGAATTACATTTATTCAAATATTTGTAATTTTATAGATTTAAAAAAAAATCTTAAAAAAGAATATAATTATATTATTAATCTCTCAGGTAACATTGATCATAAAAATAATACAGAAACTTTAAAAACACATTACCATGGCCTTTTAAATATTTTAAAAGTAATTAAAAAAAAAAAGCTAAAATTATTTATTCAGATCGGTAGTAGTTTAGAATACGGCAAAAAAAAATCACCACAAAAAGAGAGCTATAAATGTAATCCAATTTCTTTTTATGGAAAAGCAAAGTATAAGGCATCATTAACATTAAAAAGGTACCTTAATGACTATGTTATTTTACGTCCTTATCAGATTTACGGCCCTTATCAAAAGATAAACAGATTAATACCTTTAACAATAAAATCTTGTATAAGTAATAACAACTTCCCTTGCACTGCGGGGAATCAATTGAGGGATTTTATTTTTGTAGACGACTTTTCAAATTTAATTGTTAAATTAATTAAAAAAAAGAAGGTCATAAGCAAGATTTACAATGTTGGTTCAGGTCGTCCTTTAAAAGTAAAAAATGTAATTAATTTAATAAAAAAAATTACCAAAAATGGAAAACCAGAATTTGGTAAAATAAAAATGAGAAAAGATGAAATATTAAATCTGTATCCAAGTATTCAAAAATTAAAAAAGGAATTAAACTGGAAACCTAAAGTAAATATAAAAACTGGTTTAAAAAAAACCATTTCTTTTTATGCAAAAAAATAACTCAATTAAAGTAAGTGTCATAATGAATTGTCACAATGGGGCTAACTATCTTAATGATAGTATTAAAAGCCTATTAAAACAAAAGTATAAAAATTGGGAACTAATTTTTTGGGATAATATGTCATTAGATAATAGCAAACAAATTCTTTTAAATTTTAAAGATAAAAGAATAAAATATTTTAAATCAAAAAAATTCACCAGTTTATATAAAGCAAGGAACATGGCTATTAAAAAGGCAAATGGTAAATTTATTTGTTTTTTAGATACTGATGATTGGTGGAGCCCCGACAAGTTAAAAGAACAAATTAATTTAGTTTTAAAAAATAAAAAAGCAAATTTTATCTACTCCAACTTTTATATTTTTGACCAAAATAAAAAAAAAACTAAAATCAATTACACTGAGGAGTTACCAAGTGGGTTGATTACTGAATTCTTACTAAAGAAATATAAAATTGGAATTCTTACAGTTATGATAAACAAAAAAATTTTTAAATATAAGAAATTTAATGAAAAATTTAATATAATAGGTGACTTTGATTTTTTTATAAATTTAAGTTTAAAAGAAAAATTTTTATGTGTACAAAAACCCTTAGCTCATTACAGGTACCATAATAAAAACTTTTCAAGAAAAATTAGTGTTTATCAAAATGAACTAAAAATATGGTTGAGGGAAAATGAAAGTAGGTTTTCTAGGCTAGGATATTCACTAAGACATATTAAACTAAACTATCTAAAAATTAAAATTAAAAAAGCTTTAAGTTATGTATTTTAATAATAAAAATAATTTTTATCATGGAATAATGTTCCATCATTTTCACGACGATTTAGCTCATAAAAAGGGACAGGGCTCTATATCAAAAGATGATTTTTATAAAATCATTAAATTTATTGGAAGAGAAAATATTTTAGATGCTGATATATTTTTTGATAAGTTAAAAAAAAATCAATTAAAAGAAAAAGATGTTTGTTTTACCTTTGATGACGCTATTAAATGTCAAGCAGATATAGCCCTACCAGTTTTAGAAGATTTTAAAATTAAAAGCTTTTTTTTTATTTATACTTCACTTTTTGAAAAAAAACCTGATAATCTAGAAGTTTATAGATATTTTAGAATGAATTATTTCGACAATGTAGAAATTTTTTATTCATCATTTTATGAAATTTTAAATAAAAATCTAGAGGATTTTTTCAAAAAAAATGCAAATGTGGTTGAAAAAAACAAAAAGAAATTTCCATATTATTCTATAGGAGATATTAAATTTAGATTAATAAGAGACAATTTTATTAAAAAAGAAGAATATGAAAAAACAATGCAAATTTTAATGGAACAAAAAAAATTTAATCCTAAAGAATTTTATAAAAAATTATTTTTTGATAAAAATGATCTAGTTAATCTTGATAATCTAGGTCATTCAATTGGCCTACATTCGCACAGTCATTCAACGTTAATTGAAAAATTAAGTTATGAAGAGCAAAAAATAGAATATGAAAAGTGTTTAAGCATCATTTCTAAAATTATAAATAAATCAGAAAAAGATATAAAATTTATGTCCCATCCTTGTGGCAGCTATAATAACGATACATTAAAAATTTTAAAAGACTTAGGAATAGAACTTGGATTTAAACAAATTATGACTATTGAGTCAGAAAAAGGCATGCAAAAAATAAATAATTCATTTCTGGAAATAGCTAGGCAGGATCATTCTGATATTCTGAAAAAAATAAAATCATGAAAATTACGCTTCTTACCTCTGACAAGGAAAGACATAATTATTTTATAAATTTATTAACCAAAAATTGTGATAAATTATATGTAGTTCAAGAGGTTTCAAAAAAAACGAATAATAAAGTACCCGATAATTATATTAATAGCAAAATACTTGAAAATTATTTTGATAAAGTAAATATCGCGCAAAAAAAAATATTTGGAATTAACAACCTAAGTATCTTGAACAAAAAAAATGTTAAAATTTTTAATACTCCTGCTGGGAATCTTAACAATATATCCTTAACAAACTTGTCTGATTATTTAAAAAGTGATATTTTTATTGTGTTTGGATGTAGCTATATAAAAAGCGATTTAGTTGATTTTTTAATTAAAAAAAAAGCAATTAATATTCATATGGGTGTTTCCCCTTACTACAGAGGTACAGATTGCAATTTTTGGGCATTGTATGATAACAATCCTCATCTAGTAGGGTCAACAATACACTTTTTAACAAAAGGACTGGATAGTGGTCCAATGCTTTATCATGCGATGTCTAATTTAAAATCAAATCCTTTTGAATATACTATGTCCACAGTAAAATCAGCTTTTCATTCTCTCATTGAAAAAATAAAAAATAAATCGATTTTTGAAATGACACCTTTATATCAAGATAGCACTAAAGAAATTAGATATTCTAAAAAAATAGATTTTAATGATAAAATTGCAAAAGAATATTTAAATAAAAATATAAACTTAAACTCAAAAAACTTTGACTATTCGCTTCTAAAAGAACCTTTTTTCCTAGACAATTAAACAAAATACGTTCATTTTTTGAACACAACTTAGTTGACTTTTCCAATATATATTTCTATCATAATAATATGCTTAGCAGTCTAAAAGTTAAATACGATAGTGTTCAGTTCCTAAAACAAGAAGGTCCCCCTATCATCATAGTTGCAGCTACTCACGAAGCAGAGGCAATAGCTAATGCCTGCAAAGAAAATGATATCAAAGTTTCTGCAATTTGTGACAGCGAAAAAAGAAAATCAGAGAAACCATTTAATGATATTGAAGTAATACATACTCCTGACTTACCTAAGAGATACAAAAAAGCTAGATTCGTTATTGCATCTCAACACGTTCAAGAATGTGCTGACCAATTATTTGATTTAGGCTACAATGAATTTTATTCTCCTCTTGAACTACTCAAAGATTACGATGTAAAAAAATATAAACATAGAATTTCTGAAAACTATATGTCTTCAAGACTAGCTGTCTGCAAAAAGAGCCATGAGTTTTACTTTGATGAAAGCAAAACTTATATGAGAAGTTTAGATGTTATGATAACAACTAAATGCTCACTTAAATGCAGAAATTGTTCAAATTTGATGCAGTATTATCAAGACCCGAAAAATACGTCTTTAGAAAAAATAATTGCAGCACTTAACATATTGAATAAAAATGTTGATTATATTTCAGAATTCCGAGTAATAGGCGGTGAACCTCTTATGAACAAAGATTGGGCAAATGTAGTAAATTCAATTAGCGAACATAATAATGAAGCAAAAATATTTATTTATACAAATGGAACTATTCCTCCAAAGGAAGATCAATTAAAAAGTTTTCAAGGAAAAAATGTTAATTTTACAATAACTGATTACGGTAAATTATCTAAAAATATAGATAATATGATAAATGGTCTTGAAAAATATAGCATCAGCTATGATCGTCAACCCGCAAGTGATTGGATTGACTGTAGCAATATTAAACATCATAAAAGAACCACTGCTGAATTAAAAGAGGTCTTTAAACAATGTTGTGTAAAATATATCTACACATTATTGCATGGTAAACTTTATAGATGTCCATTTATAGCAAACGCTGCTAATTTAAACGCTATACCAGATAATCCAGCTAATTATGTAAATTTATTAGCTGAAGGAACTGAGATCAAACCACAAATACGTAGGTTAGTAAAAGTAGCAAAATTTTTCCCGGCTTGTGATTTTTGTGATGGAAGACCATATGATCCAACAAGTAAATTAGGTTATGATGGAAGAGGAATGATTGCAGCTGGTGAACAAGTAAAAACTCCTATACCTTACAAATCATATAAATAGATTAATTCTTTTAATGTACATTTAAGATGTCTGAAACTTTAGGTCTAAGTATAATAATACCTGTATTTAACGCTGAAAAATATTTGTTAAAATGTATTAATTCTATACTCGAACAAAACATTCATACTTCTTATGAAATAATTTTGATAGATGATGCATCTACCGATGAAAGCTTAAATATTATTAAAACTATAAACTCGCCACATATAAAGATACAATCACTTCTATCGAACAGCGGCCCTGGTTCTGCAAGAAATGCAGGGCTTAAAGTTGCAGAAGGTGAATATGTATTTTTCTTGGATGCAGATGATACAATTACAAAAAACTCGATAAATACTTTATACACTGAAGCCAAGGCTAATGATTTTGATTTAGTTATTTGTGATAAAAAACTTATGGAAAATGAGCAAAATAAAAGAGAAGGCAAATATATTTATAACAGCGATAAAACTTTTGATGATTTAGAAATTACTAGCGAAATCAAGAAAAGAATATTTGATCCACTTTATTTACACGGTTTAATTGGAATAACAGGAAGAATGATTAAAGCTTCTATAATAAAAAAAAATAAATTATTTTTTCAAGATGGATTAAGATACTTAGAGGATGAAATATTTTCTTGGGATATACTTTCTCACTGCAAAAAAGTAAAATATATTAGAGAACAATTATACTCTTATTACGTTTATAAAAATCAAAACACTGGAATTTCTGAGGGAATAAACCGAGGTTACCCTTTAAAAAATTTTAAAATAGCTAAAAATCATGTTTATGAATGTTTTTTAAAAAGAAAAATTAAAATAGAACAAGCTGAAAAGCTCGCTAATCAAGCTTTCATTTTTTTTATAATTAGCGCATTAGTATCTTTTAGTCGATCAATAATCTTAGGAAAAGTTAATTTTAAAGAAGGTAGCTCGAGAAGAAAAGAATTGATAAACGATATTCTACGAGACAAAGACATTAAAAAAGCAATAAAGAATTATCAATGCTCTAAATATGAAAATAAATGGATACCAAAAGCAATTTATTGGCGTTTAAATAAAGTGTTAGAGTTTTTGTGTAATGTAAGGGCAAAAGAAATTTTAGCAATTAGACAAAAAAGTTAGAATTCTATATAGTTCAATTTATTTTTGAAAAAACTAATGGACCGTTAGCTCAAAAGTAGAGTACTCCCTTGACATGGGAGGGGTAGTAGGAGCGTTACCTACACGGTCCACCATGTTACTCAAAAAAAATTTAAATGATAGTATCAAAAAAAACATATAATCTTAATTATAAAATTTTAAACATATTGTATTTTATTTTCCCTGTATCTTTTTTAATAGGTAATGGTGCAATTAATCTCACAGTTTTATTTATAATTCTATTCGGTATTATCAATTTTTTTGAAAAATCGTACTATAACGTTGATAAAAACGCATTGTACGCTTTATTAGCCTTTTTTTTAACTTTGGGCCTTTCGACTATTTTGGAAAGCAGTGGAGATATTTACAATGATCAATTTATCAAATTTATTAAGTATTTAAGATACTTTTTATTTTTTTTGATAACAAGTTTTTTTATTAAATCAGGAAAATTTGTTTTTAAATACTTTATAATTTCTTCTACTTTTTGTGTTTTGTTTTTATCATCAGATATTATATTCCAGTTTTTAAATGGTTATGACTTTTTTGGATATGAAGCATACAAAAATAGTAAATATCATCTTTCTGGATTTCTTAAAGATGAGCTAAATGCTGGAGGATTTATACAAAAATTTAGTTTATTTACTATTATTTTTATACCACTATTTTTAAACGATAAAGATAAAAAGAACTATGTTATTATTATAATTTTGATAGTCACAATTTTTTCTGGAATATTTTATTCTGGAAATCGTATGTCTCTTGTAATGTTTATCTTTTCACTTTTACTCATTTCAATTATTATTAAACATCTTAGGTTCAAAATTTTGGTTTCAATTTTGCTTTGCAGCCTTATTTTTTTCGCAACATTAAAAACCCAAAAAAATATGAGGATCTATTATAAAAGTTTTTATCAAAATGCCTCTACGGTGATAACAAAAATAAATAACTATGCATTCAGAGAGTACCCAGAATTAAAAGAAGGAACTTATTTTGAAGACAAATTATGGAAGAATGGAAAGGTTGATTATGAAAGAAAGTCAAAATATGAGGTCGAGTCTTTTGGTAGCGGTCATTTGGTGCTTTACAGTACCGCATTGGATCTCTGGTCAGACGCTCCAGTTATAGGTAGTGGCATAAAATCTTTTAGGAAAAAATGTCAAAGCAAACTTCACCTCCCGAATAGAGTTTGTGAATCTCATCCACATAATTATTATTTAGAATTATTAACAGATACTGGTATTGCTGGATTAATTATTTTTCTATTTTTCATTCTCATCATAATAAGAGATAAATTTATCAAGATTAACAGCCTAAATGACAGGGATAAGTTATTATTTTTAACAATTACAATAATATTAATCACAGAAATTTTTCCAATTAAAAGCTCTGGAAGTTTTTTTTCTACTTATAATTCTGCCTACTTATTTTTTGTGTTGGCCATGTTAAACGGAGTAAAAAACTACTCTTTAATTAAAAAGGGCTTTAAATAAGTAAAATTTGCTCTTAGAGGGTTTTTTTTATTATTTACAAATAATTTGGAAAATAATATAAAGCATTGCCTGGTAATTATTGCGAAGGGGTTATACCCGATCCCATTCCGAACTCGGAAGTCAAGTCCTTCAGCGCCGATGGTACT
>MDSZ01135879.1_pt1 | contig 25408 bp, 27 predicted proteins | sample 811201 | NCBI WGS metagenome assembly MDSZ01 (sample SAMN05326647, study PRJNA326480) | marine metagenome | isolation source: seawater | place: Indian Ocean: North | collected 2010
GCCGGACTTTGAAAAAGTACCTATGCAGTCTGACGAAGAAAGACAACAAACTCAGGGCGAAGTTGAAAGTTACTTTGCAGAAAAAGAAGCAGAAACAAAGGAAACTTACGGCGATGAAATAGACGAAGAAACTGGTGAGCCTCTTTACGCAGACGAAGAGCAAATTGCAAAGATTAAGGCACAAAACGCTGTTATTGTTAAAGATGAGTTAATCGATGAGATCATTAAGACACCAAGCATTAATATGACCGTGATAGAGTTTCAAGAATTTATGAAGCAAGTTGACGAAGATGTTAAAAGATTAAAGCAGCTTACAGATAAAACAAAAGACAAAGCAAACCCAGACATATTTAAAGAATTTGAAACTGATAGCAAAGGAAACATATTGCCTGATATAGAAGCTATTCCTGACATTATTCCTGCAGAAGGTTTGACTGAAGCTGAAAAGGAAGAAATGGCTGATATCATTATTCGTCTAGGACAAAAACAAAAAATAACAATTATTAACCTAGATAGACGTGGCGAGATTTACGATGAGCTTTGTGACAAAGCAGTTTCAGTAGATGAGTTTATTTCGTTTAGAAAAGGCTACGGATTAGATACCTCTGACAAGCCTATGTCTTGGGAAGATATAGCACGTGCTTCATATGGTAAGTTTAGAAAAGGTCAAGCCAGTAGACAGTTTGGTGTTAAGACATGGTTTAGAGGAATGTTTTATTCACTTTCACCTGAAAACAAAGCAAATATTTATTCTTTCTTAGCTGAAAAATGGTATGATAGACTGAAAGTTTTAGATCTTATCGATGATAAATCTTTTGTAAGAATGCCTTCAAAAACTGGTAATCCAGCAGAAGACAAAGCAGTTCCAGCTGCTGATCTTGAAAAGCTTAAAGCTGCAGGAAAATACAAGCGATCAGACAAGCTATCATCTATATCAGATACATTAGAAATGGTTTCTAAATATACACAGCCTAGATACGTTAAAAGATACTTTGATACTGAAAGAGATGACAGTCTTGATTTAGCAGTACAAGAAAAACTTGAAAGCCTTAAGCAACTAGCATCTTCTGTAGATGAATATGATTCTGTTTTAAAGAGACTTGAGACTGAAGATCCTGATACAGCAGCATTTGCATTAATGGACACAATGTTTAATGGTAATTCAGGATTTAGAATGTTTGCCACAGGCATGTTAAAAGAGTATTACAATGATATAATATGGCCAAACGTTGAAGCAGAGCTTGCTTACGCAGTCAAACAATATTTTGATACACACTATAAAGGTAGTAACATTGGAAAAAGTTTAATGCAAGGTCAAAATGCAGACAAGGTTAAACCAGAAGAGGGTAAAGAATTATTTAATAAAATAATATACCTTGTTATGCAAAGAACTGGTATACCTTCAACAGGTGATAGATTACCAAACGTTGGTGACGGAAGAGAAGCTCAGCTAGCATATTTTAGAGGAGAGGCAGATCCAAGAGGTGATTTTGCAAAAGCAGTTATGAAGTTTAACGCTAAGAGTTACTCGAATAAATTATATGGAAAAACTGGGTCTACCTATAATCCTCTTAACAGAGCACCTTTTGGTGCTGATGATGTTGATATGCTTCTTGCAGATATGTTTAATCCTAACGGAATTATTGGACAAGCTTACGAAAAACTTAAGACATTATCAGACGCGACTGAAGGTGATATTATTGCATGGATTGGCGACTATCCAGAAGCTAAGCTTGATCAAGCAATAATTTTAGGAATGTCTATGAGTGATTTCTACAGAAAGAATGATGTTGATCCAACAATTCTTGAAGTTATAGAAGGTTTAGGAAAAGATACAAAAAAAGCTTTAGAAGATTACAAGAAACAATTTAGAGGTTTATTACTCGGTAAAGATTTTGCTGATTATTTAGATTATGAATTTGGATTTGAAACTTTAGATCCTAAGTCACAAGGTTCTTCTAATCCAGGCGGCAAAAACTTTCAGTGAGATAAAACATGTATTTACAGGAAATTATGACAGATTATTTAAATCAAGACTCTAAAGCTTTAGTTGTAGAGAATAGCTTTAACCCAATTAGACCTAAAGTTTCAACCTGGATCTATGAAGAGAAAAGAGTAGTTAAATCATATGACTTTGAGGAAAGTAGATTTGTTGAAGCTTTTGTTGTTCAAATATTAAAGTATATTAGAGAATCAGATGCTATTATAGAGTTTAGAGTAAAAGAGTTAAAAGTCGGAATAATAATACATGCTTTATCACCAAGTATATCAGAAATAGAAATAGAAGCAACAAAAGACGTAGATAAAATTAAAAAAGATGTGATGTATTACTATGCAAGATAACGTTTTACAAAGAGAGATTGTTAAAAACAAAGAAAATGTTTTTATGAGCAAAGAATTACAAAGCAGAATAAATCCGCAAATTGCGCAGGCAAAGATTAATTGCGTAATTTATATTGACAATAAAATTGTAAAAGGCACAGTTTTATCTCAGAAAACATCTCTTAAAAAAAATATATTTACTATTGATGTAGATAAACAAAATTTAACTGGCTTAAATCTAAGCTGCTTTAAGTCACTGGTCATTAATGGTCTATATGAATTTAATTTAGAAAACAAACTTAGAAAGTTTTCTGTATATTTAAACAGTAACAAAAAATACTATATTAAATTAAGTCTTTTGCCTGAAAGTGAGATAAAAAATGGAATTTGAATTTGAAAAGTTTGTTAATGATATTGAAAAAAGAGACAACGAGATAAAAGAAAATAAAAAAACTAGAGAAGATATTATCGAACAAGATAGACTTAGAAGGCTAAGAGCCGAGCAATATCACGAAAGATGGCAGAATAGAATTAAGTGGGAGAGATAAATGAATAGTTTAATTGATCAAATTCAAAAATTACTCAATGAAGAAATCGATACCTCTACAGCCAGGGATATTGAACAACACTCTGCAAGAATTGATAAAGGTATGGAAGGCTTAAAAGTCAAAAAAAACGCGCCTAAGCCTAAAAGAGCAAATAAATCTGAAGACTTGACAGATTTATCTAAAAAAGATTTAAAGGACGAAGAAGGTAAAGAAAGCAGTGAAGATCAAGAAGAAAACTCAGAAAATGTTCCAACGCCTGATGAATCCCCTTCTACAATAAATCTGTCTGATGCTTTATCGTTTGAAAACTTAATTGACATTTTAAATCAGTTTAGAGCAGCTCATTCTTTTACTGATAAGAAAATATATACAGGTCTTAAAAACTACTTTAATAAACTTGAAGACGCTGAAAAGAAAGTACTACATGTTTTTATTAAAGGCTTAATACAAGTTACAATGTTAAACGTCGACGGCAAAACTGCTTACTCACCTTCTGACTTAATGTTTAGTATTGCAAAAACAGGCAAAGCTTCAAGCGAGAAAAAGAAGTCACAACAAACTGCACAAAAAGCATCAGCAGAATCTAAATCTTCTTCAAAGAGTACAATGCCAATTACAAAAATTGGAAGCTAGAAATTAAAAGGCAATGCCTAAATTAATAAATTTAACTCACCCATATGAAATAGAAAATGTCAAAAACTTAAAAGAATTTTTATTTATATTAAAAAATATAATAAGAGTTGCTGAAAGATTTGGTATTACAGAAAAGAAAGATGGTATTCTTATACCAGTTAGATGGTCAAAAAAATATAATCAATGTGTAGTTGATAGAGGCACAGATCTCTTTAGAGATAGAGATGGTATAACAAAAGAAAATGTTGATCTTTATTTCTATAAAGAAAATCAAAAACTACTTAACAAAGCAATAAAATACGTCTTGTCAGAGTTAAATAACGATAAGTTTGTTGAAATAGTTAGCAAATATAATGTGATTAAAAATGAAAACAAGTTTTTATGCTTTGAATACTGTAATGGAATTACAAACGTAATCGATAACGCTAAGGAGTGTCTTTATCCTATTGGTTTATTTCAAAGATGTGAATCTAAAAAAAGATCTGGAATTTATAATAAAACGCATAAGTCTTTGTTTGTTGATAACTCTTTAGAATTTTTCAATAATATAAGTAAAATTTCAAATTCAATATCAGTAAAAAACAAAATTAGTTTTAAAAATCACTTAGAAGTCTATAACAATTTTTTAAAACTAATTCAAGATAGTACATTAGACGTAACTATTGATAACGTCATAACAAGTTTTTTGTGGAAAGATATTTTAATAGAAAACATTAAAAAAAGCACAAAAGGATCTTATAAAGATGCAATACATTTTTACAAGTTAAAAGATAACATTAGTACTAAAGATTATAATAATTTAAAATTTTATTACTTGACTTATAGCTTGTATGTTGAGTTTGTTAATTACTTAAAAAGTCATTTTAACTTATTAGATAGTGAAGGCTTTGTTGTTACAGATTTAAATAATCACATATACTATAAGCTATCATTTTTAAATAAAGGCAAAAATAATATTGAAAAGCATGACGATAAAAAACTTTTTGCTCCATTACCTTTAGGAGTGTTTTGAATGATTGATGATGAAGTCATAGAATTAATAAGTGATTTAAAGGAATATTACAAAGAAGATAATTGGCTTGTTGTAAAAAAATTTTTAGTTAGATATCTACACCCAGACTTAAGAAAAAAGTTTACAACAAGACATTACAAAACAAAAAAGCATACTCTTAATTTATACGAAACAAATATAATTAAATACTACTATGAAAACTACAATGTTTTATTAAGGCTTTACGATGAAGACAAGCATGAAGAAGAAAAATCTTAGAATAAAAAATAATAAATTAATTATTAAAGAAGGTTGGGGAGACGTTGCAGCAAATATGGCAACAGACGGATCGTGGACAAAAATAGTAAAAGTTGCTTTGCAGGGTGCATTTCAGTTAGTAAAAGGTGTTTGGAATACTGGCTTAAAACTACCTGCAAAGTTAGTTTATGCGGCTTGGAAAGGCAAAAGTATTAAAGATGTAATGGCAGATTGGGAGCGTTGCGATAAAAATATCAAGCAAGCACAGCAGAGTATAATTAATTCAACCGGAGTTCAAGACACTGTTGATGCTTTTGTAGGGATATGTAATCCTGCTGCTTTTGCTTTAGACAAGTGGAATAGCTATCATGACGATGAAATGAAGAGAAAGTTTAATCAAACTAGTAAAACAGTATGGAATAGCACAATGGGAAAAATTAGTCCTGAATTAATGCTGGACGACGAAGAATCTTCTGATATAATAAGGGCAAAGATTGCATATTCAAATTTTGTTTTAGCTTTTGCTAAAAAAGGCCAAAAAATATCAATTACTTCACAAGATTATATTGATTCTTATGATGATTTTAAGAAAAAAATTAAAAGATCTTTTGCAGCATATATTGCTCCAACAAACGGAATTTCAAAAACAAGCGATCAATTTAAAGCTTTTCTTAAATTCTTAAATGATTTATCAGAAGATAAAAGTGCAAGTAGCAATGTAATGTATAAAGACAGCTCTTTTTACAAATATGTTGAAGAGATAATTGGAAGAAAACAATATAATAGTTTAAACGAGAAATTATTTAGTAAAATTATAGCTAAAAAAACTTCGACTGATACTGCTGCAAATATAATAATATCAGATGATTTAAGTTCTCAATTAATAAGCTTAACAAGTTTTATTAAAGGCGCTGAAAATTTAAATGCGGCTTTTAAGAAATATATGGAAACAAATAATATTAGCGCTGAAGAAGAGCAAGAAGAAGAGCCAGCAGCAGCTCCAGCAGAAGAACCTGCATCGGCTCCAGCAGAAGAACCTGCATCGGCTCCAGCAGAAGAGCCATCAGGTGTTGCAGCAGGTGTTCAAGAGTCTTACAAGACTAAAAAGAAGTTGTTTATAAGAAATAAATTGTTAGTTGAGCAAGATGAAGAAAAAGAACAAAAAAAGTTAAAGCATGAATTTATTAAAAAAGGTGGACAGTTTTATTTGCAACACGTTTCTTTTTTAGTACAGTCAAAGTTTTTAATTGTTTTAAAGATGTCGCAGTTAAAGTCAGCTTACATATATTCATTATACAAAGACCTTTCAGACAATATAGAAAACAAAAAGTATATAGTTTCAGAAAATTCTGATACGACTGGTATAAAGACGGAATTTGATAGTCTAAAATCATTGTTAAAAAATGTAAATGATTATATTGCAAAAGTAGAAAAAATTGAAAATTTATTACCAGAAAAAAATAATATCTTGTATAGTATAGAAAGTGACTTTATTGATAAAGGTTTAGATGAAAGCCAAATTAAAAGTCAATTAAACAACAGCATAAACTTACAAGATAAAGAAATTGAAAAAAAATTATTGGAAGGTTTTGCAAAAGAGTTAGGTAAAACAACAGAAGAGTTATTGCAATTAATTAATGACGAAGACATTAACAATGTATACCAACTACTTTCAGCAGCTGCTTTTTATAAAGACATGACTGATAATCCAGAAATTGAACAGAGTATTGATGCACAAACACAAGATTCACAAAGCATAAATGAAGCTGTTGGCAAAATATCATCTAAGATGAATGAAATTTTAAACATAGAAAAGTTTAAAGATGTGTTTTTGCTTTTTGAAGGAGAAATAAAAGTCAGTGAGTTGCTTAAAATTTTAAATAATTTAAGTGCAGAGTTTAACAAAAATATAGAAGCTATTAATAATTTTAGAGCTATATTTGATACAAAAAAAATAGAGCCTATCTTAAGACAAAAAGAAGAAGAGCTAGAAGAAATTTTAGCAATAAATAAGAGTAGTGAAAAAGAAAAAGAAGATGGTGACTCAGAAACTTCTGAAAGTGGTTTACAATATACATTGAGTAACAGTAGGTACACAAAAGCTGCAGTTGTTAGTTTAGATAGCGTAGAAAAATAAGGGAAAATTAATTATGAAACAATTCAAACAGCCAGAAATATTTTATGAAGAAAGCCACGAAGGATTTACAAACGGAATGCCTTTTATGAGGATCGAAAAAGATTCTTCTATTCCAGGCGCAATGTTTATTGCAGCAGCAACTAATTTTGAAAACAAAAACCAAGAGTTGGATGATGAAGAACAAATGTGTGAAATTGTAATGCAAATGTATGTCAATAGCGAAATTCTTAAGGCAACTCTATCTGAAGAAGAATATGATAAAGTTCGAGCTGTATTAGGACTTGCGCCTTTAAGCGAAGCAATTAAAAAATAATTTTATAAATTTAAAAATTAATTTATATAATCTTTCTAACAATAAAGAGAAGTAATATGTACGAAGTTGGACAGATTTTATATACAATAATAGAAGATAAACAAATAGTTGTTCCTGTTAAAGTCATTGAGCAAGTTACAATAAAGACTTTAGATGGTGAAGAAACAAACTACAAATTGTTATTGCCAAATAATAAGTTGCAAAAAGTTGACATGTCTAAGTTTAAAAATGTTTTTAAAGACATTTCAGTTATTGAAAATAAATTAGTTGAAAAAGCAAAAAACGCAATTGACCAAATGTTAATTGATGCAATTACCTTAGAAGAAAAGTTTTTTACTAGTAAAGAAAAAGAAGTTAAGACTTCTAATGAAGAAACTCAGACGTGTAATAATGAAATTAATAGTGTTAAAATTGATTTAGGCGATGGAGTTATTGCTAATATAGATAAAAATAATATTGACCAAATCTTAGATCAAGAAGAATTACAAAAAAAAACATGAATAACATTTTAATTTTAGACGGTTATAACTTAATTTATAGAGCACGTTACAGTGGTATGAACAAAGGCGATAATTCTACTGTATTTAATTTCTTTAGAGGTATTAGGCCTCTTGTAGAAAAGTTTAGTCCTGATATTGTTTACTTTGTTTTAGAAGGCATGCCTAAGGCAAGATTAGAAGTATCACCTGATTATAAAGGTCAAAGAGTTTATAATGACGATGACGGGTTTAGAAGACAAAGAAAAGAAATCATTAGTTTAGTTAAAAACCATTTACCATTTGTTACAGTTAAGCATGATGATTATGAGTGTGATGATATTATTAATTTTCTTGCAAACACAAAACATGCATTAAATAATGTAACAATTGTATCATCTGACACTGATTTTATACAAAGCATTAATGATACAACACAACTATATAATCCTGTTAGAAAAAGCTTCATTCAAAAAACAGAGTATGACTATGTTTCCTGGAAGTCTTTAGTAGGAGATAAGTCTGATAATATTTCAGGCTTTAAGGGTATAGGCAACAAGAGAGCTCAAGCACTTTTAGAAAATGTTGATAAGCTTAATGACTTTTTGTCTCAAGAAGACTTTAAACAAAAATTTGAAAAGAACAAATTTATGATAGCTTTTCATGATTTAGAAAAAGATAGTGAAAACATAGTTTTTACTTATAATAAAAATAATTTACAATGGAACTTACTTAAAGAAAAGTTTATTAATTTTGAATTTAATTCAATTGTTTCAAAAGAAAAAACTTGGAATAAGTACATAAATACATTTGAAAACCTTGAAAGGAATTTAAAAAATGTCAATTGAAACTTTATTAGATAGCAGTGTAATTCAAGAATTGCGACAAAGAAGTATAATAAGTCAAGAAGAAGTTGCAATTAATTCTGGTGACTTATATTATGCAAAAAATGTTTTAACAAATGAAAAGAGAATGTTAGAAGCAAGTACTATAACAAGTTTAAATAAAAATGAATCATTTGTTGAGCACGGTAAAACTTTATTAAAAGGGTAAATATTAAATGTCAAACTCTATTTATTTTGATGCTGCAGCACAATCAGCGCTTAAATCTGGTGTAAGCAAACTTTGCAATGCAGTATCAATTACAATGGGACCTAGAGGAAAGCTGGTCCTTATTGAAAAGAACAATGAGCCGCCTCACCTTACAAAAGACGGAGCAACAGTAGCAAAATCAATTGTGTTGGAAGACAGAGTGGAAAACTTAGGTGCAGCTCTGCTTAAACAAGCTAGTGAAAATACAGCAAGTGTTGCCGGAGATGGAAGTACAACATCTACAGTTTTGGCAAAAGAGCTTTATTTTAGAACATCACAAGCACTTCAAACAGGTGTCGGTTCACCATCTGAGATTGGTCACTTGCTTAATAAACATGTAGAAAGCCTAATTGAAATATTAGAAAAAAATGCAAAGCAAGTTTCTTCAAACGAAGAGATCAAGCAAGTAGCAACAATATCAGCTAATGGTGACGAATATATTGGGAAACTAATTTCAGACGCTATGAATGAAGTTGGAACATCTGGACTGGTAACTGTTGAAAAATCAAAGACAACTTCCACAGAATTAAAGCTTGTAAGAGGCGTCAAGATTGATAGAGGATATATTTCGCCATATTTTGTTAATGATAGCGAAAAACAAAAAGTTTCTCTGGAAGACCCTTTAGTATTAATATTGTCTGCAAAGTTAAATAGCTTAACAGAGATATTACCTGTTCTTGAAAAATGCCACCAGTCAAAAAAGCCTTTGTTTATTATTGCAAATGACTATGATCAAGAAGTAATTCAGGCTTTGTTAGCAAATGTCTCAAAAGGTCTTTTACAGTTATGCGCAGTTAGATCACCTTTCTATGGCGAAAAAAGAAATCAAGTTTTAACAGATCTGGCAAAAGCTTTGGATACAAAAGTATTTTATAGTTTAGAAGAAAAAGAAATTGATAGTATTCTTTTATCTGACTTGGGTTCATGTAAGAAAATTGAAACTGTTCACAATGAAACAATATTCGTAGAGTCTTCTTCTATTGAAGATTCTGAAGATACTGCAAAAGAACTTGAAAGACTATTAGAAGATAAAAGCATATCAAAAGAAGACGAAGCATTTTACAAGCAAAGACTTATTATTAATAAAGGTGTAGTTGCAGTATTATCAATTGGAGCACACACTGAGTCTGAGCTTTTAGAATTAGTTGACAGAATTGATGATGCTTTACATGCAACTAAAGCTGCAATTGAAAGTGGATTTTTGCCAGGCGGTGGAATTGCTTTAGCAAAGGCAAGTTTTAGTTTATTAAATGAAAGTGACAGTAAAGAGTCACTACTTTCAAACACAGTAAGAAAAATTGTTTATGATGCATGTCTTTCTCCTGTTAGACAAATTTTAAAGAATGCAGATCTTGCTGTAGATTACATAGTCGAAATGATTAAAAAGAATCCAGACTTTAGCTATGGTTTTAATGTTAGAACAGAAGAATACTGTAACATGATAGAAGCCGGTATTATTGATCCGCAAAAAGTAACCGCAACTGCACTTAAAAATGCAACAAGCGTTTGCAATTCACTCCTATCTGTAGGATGTGTAGTATTAGACAACGACTATCAGGCACAAGGAGTACAACTAGTTCAGTTATCTGATGATATGTATTAATATACATACAGAAAGGTTGACAATGAAAGATATCGATATTATTGTCTACGAAGACATTTTAAAGCGTCGGCGGCAAGAAAAAGAATATGAAAATAGAATTCAGCTTGAGATACCTGATTATTTTGAAGAAAGCAAATATCAAAAAAAAGAAGTTGAAAATAATAAAGAACCTCGACGTGTAATAATTATTGATTTGTGATAAATTAAATAAAAAAGGATGCAACTTGATAAATTCACAAATAGCACAAACAATTAAGAAAAATCCACTTTTAACCCGAAAACAAGAATTTGATCTTGCACAAAAAATTAAACAAGGTGATAAAGAAGCAAGAAAAAAGTTAATTGAGTCTAACTATCGACTTGTACTGTCTATTGCTAAAAAGTATCATAGAGATGAATTTAACTTTGAAGACCTTGTACAAGAATCAAGTATTGGACTAATTAAAGCAGTAGATAAGTTTAATCCTGATCTTGGTTACAAATTTAGTACATATGCATGTTGGTGGATTAAACAATCAGCATTACAATACATTAATGAAAATGCTACAAATATAAAAGTTCCTACTCACTCTAGACTGCTTAATGCAAAAATAAAAAATAAAATCTTAGAATTTGAAGAAGAAAATGGATGTCAACCTACTATTGAGGAAATTAGCGAGCTTGTAGGTGAAAGCCCAAAGAAAATTAAATATACACTTAAGGCTAATAAAAGAACAGCATCATTAGAAAAAGCATTTGACGAAGAAAACGCCAACAGTAGTTTAATAAACAAGCTTGAAGATGAAAGTGTATACGTCAATCCAGAAAGAAATTTAGAATCAAAAGAACTAAATCAAATCATTAGAGAAAGTTTAAGTTTACTAACACCAAAAGAAGAAAAAATTATTAGACTAAGATTTGGTATTGAAGAAAGCACTTTAAACGTAAAAGATTTTCCTGTAACAGATGACATGATGGAGTATTTAAATGAAGACTCAAAATAAAAAATACGTAACAACAAACCAATTTAAAGGCATGGGTTACTATGATATTGCTGCACAAATGAACAAAGAAGGCGTAAAAATGAATCATTCAACAGCAAGAAATATTGTATTAAGAGGATTTTGTAAAATAGTTAAAAACATAACAGAAAGTTATGGAGAAAAATATAGTGATGAAAAAATTAAAGAAATTGCTAAATCACCAGACTTTCAAGAATCTATTATTACAATTATGAAAGGAAATGGAAAATGAGCAAATCATTAATCAAATACTCTCTGTTTCAAAGAAGAAGAAAATTTGATCCTCTAACGTTATTTAGACAAAATAAATCAATTACTTATGAAGAGTTTGTTAAAGCTTTAGCTTCAAAAGGAAGTGATTCTCCTGGTGTTGAGTATTTTCAAAGAGTAAAATTACATTTTGAAGGCTTAAACAAGCCGCCAGCAATTGTTAAAAATGTAGAGGAAGTAGTTGCAAAGCCAACCATTCAGCCGAAAAAGCCTTCTAACGTAAAAGAAGTAGCTATAACTACAGAAGAAGTAGCTATAACAACAGAAGAAGTTTCTAAGCCTAAAAGAAGGCGTCAAAGAAAAAAAGTTGACGAAAAAGATCATGACAAAAAAAATAATGATGAATGAGCTCTGGCCTTATGAAAAAATTTTTCCTATTGAAAAATGTACTGAAAGAAAAATAGAGCCTATAGAAAATTTAAATAATTGTCATAATAACAGTAATAAAGATAATTATAGCTGTAACAATAAAAGGAAAAACTATTATGGCAAAAAAAGATATAATTACTCTGATTATTGCTAAAGCATTTTCAAAGCAGAGATTTACTAAAGAAGAAACAGATGTAAGTAAACACTTAACTGTATCAGAATTAATATCAGATCACTGCTTAAATGACTTACAAGCTCAAGAAGTAATTAAGTGGTGCGTTTTAAGTTGTGCAGGTTTATCTGAAGAAGAGCAAGAAGAAGTTTTGGAAGAAAGTATACCTAATTTTTTAACTAAAGTTAAAACTTATAATGACATAACTCAACAAAAAAAAACTAAAGCGATAAATGAAATTTTTGGTTGGCTTAAAAACAAACTTAAAAAAGATAAATCATCTAAAAATATTAACCCGAGTGATATACTAAATAAGTTAAAAGTAGTTGTAGACTCACACGAAAATCATCCGATATTCTATAGTGACCAAACAAACAACTATTTAATTACAGTTATTGGCTTTACAAATTGGTGGATGGATTATTTAGGTCACTTTGTTAAACAATACTACGATGCCAGCACAGATATGTCAAGAAATAAAACACCTTTTTTAGACAAAGAAATGTCACCTTACTACTCAGACAAGACAGGTGTACCATCTTCAGCAGGCGATAGCTATAAATCATACCACTACGTACAAAATGTTTTAAACAATTACGCTAGTCTTTTAGAACAGCTTGCAAAAGTTGTTGATCATTTTCATACAGCATCAAACATTTATGAGAGAAAAGACTTTAAATATAATAAAAACGTTGTTACTAAATTATTTTCTGCTATTGACGAGTTCTTAAAAGATCAAGCAGTTTACGATTATGTTGGTGAAGACAAGCTTTTTATAAGAGAGCTTACAGATAATAACTTTTTAAATCTAAAACTAGAAATAAAAGAGATGGTTAAAAATCTAGGTGTAAAGCAAATGTCTTCAGCTAAAAGAGACCAAAGTCAAATTGGTGAACATGTTGTTACATCAATGATAATCTGCACAGCTGTAGCTTCTTTTCTTCACGCTAAAGCAAGACAAATTAGACAATATGTTAAATTCTTTGATACAGAATATCAAACACTTTCTAGCTTAGATCATGATATTAATTTTATGACAGATAAAGAAACTGCTAAAGAAATCATGAGTCATGAAAGAGAAAGAGCAATCGAAGAGTTTATGACAAGTAAAAACAAATACAAAAGGAATTAAAATGCTTAAAAGGAGTTTTGGCAAACTTATACTAATGTTCGCTTTTTTGTGCTTTGGATGCTCAAAAGGTGAAGTTAATAGTCAAATATCTCTTACAGGAAACAATAGTGTTGTATCAGGTGAGCAGTTTGAAATAACATACTTAACAAAAAACGAATATGAGTCTGTTTATGCTGAGCTGGTTGACAGTAATGACAATACTATTGAGACGTATGGTTTACAAAACTTTGGTAAATCATACAACATTAATAGAATTATTAACACACCTATTTCTTCTACCTCGACTTATATTTTAAGATTTAGTTTTATTAATACAGAAAACATTGTCTTAAAAGATTTTCCAATTAATATTGAACCATCTGTTATTATAACGTCAATGTGCTATACGGAAAATTGTGAGGCACTATCAGGAAATATATTAGAAACAGTTCCTAATGTACTAAAAGTAAAAACATTTAAAATACCTGCTGTAAAAATAGTATATGAGATTAAAACACCTTACGAAAGATATAATTTTGAACATGACTTTAATTCACCAGTTAATTACGATTATTTAGAAAACTTGACAATGCAAAGAATTCCTGATGATATAGGTTTTTATATTGCTTCTATAAATGTTCGAGCTTATGATATTGAAGGCAACTACGCAGAAACTATTTTACCATTTAAGGTAGTAAGACCTGTTGAAGTAAAACATTTTGGAAAGTATGAGTTAGCTGAGACTTATGAACCAATTCCTGTTACAGGTTGCATCCCAGGAACTGTAGGTAGTAATGTACAATACTCTGAGTCAGAGTCAGAAACAAGACAAAACAGTGTATCAATTAATATAAACAGAAGTTGGAGTGACAGTTTTTCTTCAAGTCAGACTCAGTCTACAGGCGAAGGAATATCTGTAGGAGAAACTCAAAGTACAGTTAACTCATCTTCAATGTCAGAGTCTGAAACACAATCTGAATCTTTTTCAGATACATCTTCGCAAGGAGAAAGTAGTAATATAACGTTTAATACATCAGATGGTGAAAACTGGTCATGGTCCTTAGGCGAGTCAAGTTCAGAAACTGAAGGTCAGACGCAAGGTCAGAATACAAATACAACTGTTAATGGATCGACTACGGTTGGCGCGAGTGGTGAAGGATCACTTCCTTTCTTAGCAAAAGCTAGCGGCAAAGTAGAAGTAAGCGCAGGAATATCAAGAGGTTGGGGTGAAACATCTTCAACCTCTTCTAGTGAGACTAACTCGACAAACAGAGGATATTCAACAGGTGGGTCATCTCAAAACGGAAGGTCATACGGGAGTGTACAGAATGATTCCAGAAGTCATTCGTTAAGTGGTTCATATGTTTTATCTAGTTCTACTTCGAACTCAATTTCTGAATCATCCTCGTTATCATCTGGTCGTGTTTGGAACATGTCTGAAAGTATTAGCAGCGGCAAGGTTGTTACAGAAGGTAATAGCGAAAGTATTGCACAAACAATTGTTAATTCAAGTAGTAGCTCTACAACTTTTAGTTATGCAGGTTACATTCCAAGAGGTAGATTCGGTGTATTTTTTAGACAAACAAGTAGATATGTAAAGTTATCTGAGATTATAACTTATGACTTAAACGGATTTTCTCAACATGCAGGTTTTGTTATGATGAATTCTTGGGCTTGGGCTCCAGAGTTATCTGTAAAAAACTCTTGTGAAGAAGCTATGACATCAAGTCTACCGTTACCAGAATGTTTAATACCGCCTTGCGGAGAATAGAGAATATTATGACAGGAAGAAATTTAGATTATGGGCATACCAAATCAGATGCTGCTGAAGGTAAAATGGCAAAAACAACTTTGCTAACAATGGGTAGAGACTTATATAACTTGTATATGTTACTTAATGATCAAGATGATTTACCGCAATGGTGTCATTATAAACTAGCAAAGAGTAGTGCAGATTTAGCAACTGTAACTGATTATCTTACATCAAAAATAACAAAGCTATGTATCGATAGGAATATTGATGCAAAAACACTTAGACTTCATATAAAGGAGTCTTTTAAACATGAAGACTGACATATTAGTAGAAAGTTGGAAAAACTTTATTAAAGAACAAGATGAAGTAGACCCAATTACTTTGCCAATGAGAAGAGAGCCAGAAAGATTTAGTGTAGGTTTAGTCCCAATGTCTGCTAAACCTTTTCATAAAGGTCACATGTTTTTAATACAAGCTGCATCTGAAAAATGTGATAGAGTAATAGTGTACGTTTCTATTTCTGATAGATCACGTAAAGGAGAAATAACTATTCATGGTGAAGATATGCAACTCATATGGCAAAGTATTATAACAAAGCATCTTCCTAAAAATGTAAAGTGTGTCTATGGTGGTTCGCCTGTAGGTAAAGTATATGAGTTTTTAGGCAACATTTCTGAACAAGGTACTTCAGGTGGAGAAACGTATGCAATATATACTGGACAAGATGATGCTAAAAGATACCAAGATAAATACTGGTCAAACATAAAAGACCAAGTTTGGGTAAAAGAGTTTTTAAGAGGCAATGATTCGCCAAATATAAGCGGAACATTAATGAGGTCTTATTTGTCAAACGCTTCTCAAGACAAGTTTTTATTTTTAGATGGGTTACCAGATATACCTGATAGTGACAAGGAAGAAATATTTAATATTTTATTTAGAAGATTAAATTAAAAACACCTTTTAAAGATCTTCTATTTGATTCCTGTTGCATAAATTTTTCTTTAAAGGATGGAAATATTCCTTTTTTATCTCTGTAAGCTGCGCCTAAAATCTGATTTAACGGTGCAAACCCGCCAGTAACTTTTAGTAGATCACCTTCAAAGTCATAAACTCCACCTTCGACTGAGGTTGAAACTGCATTGTAAATGCCAACTTCTTCAACTTTGTCATAGTGCGCTTTAAGTCTATTTACTTCTGCATCCCAATTGCTTTCTGGAGTACTTCTCATATACAGACTCAAATCTTCCATCGCAGTCTCTAATTTGTCTCTTAATCTATCGATATTTGCTAAATCAGTCTCCCGATCCATATATGCAGAAGGAACGCCATCTAATAAATCAATTCCTAAATCAACAAATACTTCTTTAAAAGGTGCTAAAATTCTTCTTACTTTAGCTGCTGCCTTGTTGGCATTAGTTAGATCAATTGCTCTAAGTTTCTTTACATCTTCTGGCTGCATTAGACTAGTAAAGTCTTTGCTTTTAATTTTATTACCTGATCTATCTTCACCATAAAGCGCAAAGTCGTATAAAATCTTTATAGCTTTATTGCTAATATTAATACCTTCAGCATCTAACTGCTTTTTGATTTGCTTTTCTACACCATCACCAAGAAACTCAGAATCAGTTATTTCTAATTGATCAGCTATTTCTTTAACTCTTTTTATGTAGCTTAATATTTGTACGTTTGTAAGCTTGTTAAGATCAACTGTTCTATTAGATGCTAAAGTAAAACCAGCTGATGATACACCAGAAGTCATAAGCCGTATTATCTTTTCTAAACGTTGACCTTTATTTGTAGAAAATACTGTCTTTCTTCCATCAACATAATCAACAATACTATGAAACACAATATATTTTTTATCGTATACTATTTGATTTTCTTTGTCTGGATGCATTATTTCAAAATTAATAAAAGATTTTGTTTCTCCGTCTGGATGAAATATTTCTCTTATTTCCATTTCTCCTGCATCACCTGCTGAAGACAGCCATTGTTCAACTCCACTTTTAATTGCGTTACCACCTTCAACAAAAGGTTTTTCTGCACCGTGGCCTGTGAATTTTGCAACAAGATCATCGTGCGTCATGTCTGCTTTGTTACGTGCGAACATAAGAGTACCGTCTTCTTCGACTGTAAAGAATAAGTTTTGTCCGTCAACTTTTTCTATGATCTTTTGTGAAGTGCTATATTCTTTTATTCTATCAATGATTTGTCTTGGAGTCATGTCCAATGCTTCATAAGGATGCATCATATGACCTGCTAAACCACCCTCACTAATTATTTTTTTTTTAAATAAATTCGAATAAACTTCTTTTAAAACTTTGCCTCTTCTAAAATAAGAGTCTGTAAAGCTATCTAAATATGAATCACGATTAGCTTGATCAATTTTTTGATTATAAAATTCAACTTTTGGTGATGTTTCTCTATTTGCTTCATCTTCTATTGTTTTTAATTTACTTTTAAAAAATTCTTTAATATTGTCTATATAACCTTTCATGTCTCTTTTTAATGAAAAGTCATTATCTTTTCCTAAATAACTGATATTAAACTGACTTATAAAACTTTTAACATTTCCATTTTCGTCTTGAATAATTTCTAGTATTTTATTTGTAAGACGTCTTCTAAAAGCTTGCCTGCTCCCTTCACTCAATCCGTCATGTATTGTTTTTAATTTATTATTTTTACGACTAATTAAGAAATTAACGCTATCTTCAATGATTTTGCTTAAGTTATATGACATATCTTTACTAACTTTATCAATCATTGTTAAATAATCTTCTGGTGTTTCTACGTCGTCGCTATAATCTAGAGTTATTTTATCTCTATAGTATTTTGAAAAATTTTTTATTTTAAAAAATGTTTTTGCATCTTTAAAAGTTACTGTAAAAATTTTTAACCAGTTACTTGCATTAATATCTTCATTAAAATTGCCACTGTATCGCTCTTTTATTAAAACATCTAAAAAATTAAAAATACTTTCAAGTTCAGCAACATGCGGTGAAAACTTTATGCTTGTGTCAATTCTATCTATATTAATATAATCACTTTGTTGTAAGTCTGGGTTTATATGTACTTTATTTGTTTTGTTTCTTATATCTAGGAATGGAGAATTTATTTTGTTTTGTTGAACTATATCAATAGGAGAATTGTAAATGTGCTCTAAGTCTTCAATTTCAATACAAATTTTTGTTTCGTCATTTGCAAATGAAAGCTTATATTGAAATTCAACTAAACCAATAAAGCAAAGCTGTGCTTGCGCATCGTTGCTTTGTAAGCTTTGTAGAGACTTAACAGTGTCGTATATGTTTTTAATTGCTCTATTGTTTTTATTATTTCCAGTTTTTCCTTTGTAGACTGGTCTTTTATTTTGATCTACATTAGCATTTGTACATTTTAAGTCAAATAATCCAAAAGAAATGCTCTCATCGTCTACATTTTTTGTTCTAATTATAAAATCAAAGTAAGCATTGGCTGTAGGAAGTTTTATATTTACTTTTTCGCTTCCTTTCAATAACAATTTATCATATTCGTATTCATTACACTCTATTTCGCTAACAGCGTTTTTACCTAAAAATGTTGCATATTCTGTTATTAATACATCTAATTTTTCTAAGTTACTCACTTTCATATCTTTAAAAACTTCAAAAAAACAATTAACCCAAAAATTATTGCTAAGAAAGTCTGTTTGATTTGTCAGCAGTCTATAAAATTCGTTTTCTTTGTTAAACTTACCTTGCATTACTAAAAGTAGTAACACAGAAGCTTTTTTAGACATAATATCAATATCTTTTGATTGGAGTAGTTCTTCATTTATGCCTAATTGTCTCATTTCATCATCAGGCTTTTTTCTAATAAACTCTTTAATTCTATTTAGAGCAATTACTTCAAAAGTTGTCCCAAAAGTTGTTGATAATCCGGATTGATTATTTATTATATTTTTTTTAAAGTATTCAACTATTTTTGATAAATATAGTTTTATTTCTCTTTCAATGTCTGCATCGTCAATTTCAACATCTTTTTTTAAAGTTAACGTTTTTTTATCTACTAATTTTCTATATAGCAAAACAAAAATATTTAATATAAATTCTTTGACAGACTTAGCTTCTACTATATTTATAAGAAGATTGTTACCACCTCCACTTTGGTTTGAAGTATTAAAAAGTCTTATGTTGAAATCTTGTAAAGTAGCTTCAACTGTACCAGAAGATGATTCGAATATAAAATTTGGTTGTTTTATGACATTTTCTTTACACAGAACAAAGAAAATGTCAAAAATATTTTTATTATATAAATCTACTTCAACACTTTCACTTTCACTTACTATTAAACTTATTTTATTGTTTTGTGAAAGAAAAGCATTTAAAACATTTAAAAGTCTATCAGCCGTAGGTTTTGTAATAACAATGTTGTTTTTCTTGCCTACAACAAATGTTAAATCTTCTACATCGCTAGGATCAAAATCAGGATTGTAATTGACATTTAAAGGGCTAGGCTCTACATTACTACTATGTTGTTGCGAATCAAAATTTTCAAATAAATAGTTGTATTTTTTTTTTAAACTATACTTCATCGTTTACCACCCCAGTACTCTTTAGCGAGACCTTCGTTTATTAATTGTTTATTATAACTATTTTCGAACTCAGGTTTATCTTGCTCTATCTCCCAAATCGTACCAAGCCATCTACCAAACTTTCCACGCTTAGCTGTATGTAACAACACCTTCTTGCCAAGAATTCTTTCCCTCAACCAATCACGAGTAGCTAAACCTTTTTCTTTTTCATCTAAATCTCTAGTTCTAACTTCAGGTGTGTCAATACCTATAAGTCTTACTTTAATGCGTGTAGACGTTTTAAATCCTAAATCAACAACACACGTACATGTATCGCCATCATAAACAGATACTACTTCAGCAATATAGTAATAAGGTTTCATTTAAAGTTCTTTCTATTTGTTTTAAATCTTTTTTGCTGCTTGAACGAAAGTTCGAATACCTTCGCTTGTATATTTCTTATGTGAACCATGAATTGCCCTTACTAGATCTTTAAGTCTTTTCTTCTCTTGTTTTGATATGTTAGATTCTTCTTCTAGTACTGGCTTTATATTTGCAACAATCGTTGCCAGGATTGCGTCTGTTGCTAAAATTTTATCAAAACCAAATTTGTTTCTAAGTTCTTCTTTTGTAAACGCTAGTGCAACAAGCTGACCTTCTGTTTTTGTATCAGCTTGTATTCTAAAGTAAGCATTAGCTATAGTACGCATTGTTGCTTGTATTTGAAGTATAATAACGAATGCTACAGCAAATTTAAGTATGCCAAAGGTAAGTGTGCCTTCCAGCTCTGTAACTCTTTCGCACAAACTATCAGATATAAACTCCATTCCTCCTGAAAATATTGAAGTGACGAATGTTATAGATTTTTGGCCAAAAGTTGTAAAAGCGTCTACAAATTCGCCTTCCCAAATCTTTGCCCAAACTGAGTCTTCTGTTCCTAAGAAATAATTGCATACTCCATTAACAAACTTCATAATAAAGCTTGCATATTTAAGAGCTGTAGCAATAACACCATCTATTGCTGTACTTAGGGCAGTGTATGTAAGAGGAATCAATTTAAGCGAATTTATTATAGCTGTGTTCCAGTTTACAGTTAGCCTTTTTATCTTATTAAACTTTTTTAGTACGTTTTGCTCTTGCATTCTTTGTTTAATAGCTTTAGGGTCAGAGTCGCCGTAAGCTTTTGCAAACACTTTGATAATGTCTTTGTCTTTTAATTTAGCAATATTGCCGTCCTTATTAGTCTTTTCCTGTATTAGTTTATGGATATCAGCAACGACATCGTCAATATATTTAGACTCAATAGCACTATCAAACAATACGTCGTATAAGTCTTGAAGTTGTCTTTTATCTCCAGATCTAACAAAACCTGTAATTGTTCTAATAAGATTTTCTGTAGGAACATTAATATTTAGTTGACTTCTAAGATCTTTCTCGATTCCTTCACATATGTCATTAATCGTTTCCGGGTTTTTTATTTCTATTTCAGACTTGCCTCTAAGAATAGACGCTGCTGTTTTTATACCTGATTTTAACTTTTCAGCTTTTCCTTTTACGTTTATTGCTTCACTTAAAGAGTTTTTTTGAAGAATGTTTTTCTCTAAAAGAATTTCGTTTAATTGATTTTCATCTTTGAAGTTGAAGTATTCGTAAAGGTATTTGGCTTCAGTATAAACAGAAGGAAGTATAACTTGAGTATTTTTACTTAAGATGATTTCTAGTATTCCTTTTTCTAAGTCAAAATTTGCTTTTTTTCCTTTTATTTCTGGAATCAAATCTAAATCATATCCTAAAAGACTATGAGTATTTAAATTTTCAACAGAGCTATTATAAGCTGTTGCTACTTTTTTTGCAAACTCAACTATGTTTTCATTGTAATAACCTATAATAGGTGCTTGCGACATATTTTCTACTATCATTAGTATCTCCAAAATTAATCTTTTATATACTATATATTTAATTACTATTTGATTTAACTCACCACCAAGTATATTTCTTTTTACTTCCTGTTAAATGTGGATAGCGACCTGTTCTACAAGCCCAATAACTTGCTGTGGTTTTATCTTTAGTTAGATGACATCTATGTCTTGCAGCAAAAGACTTTCTTCTTTTAGGATCACTAATTCCTACAGACATTCCTTTAGCACCCCACTGAACTTTTTTTATGTTGCCTGTCTTAGGATTTTTAACATACACATAGAACTTTTTAGAACCACCTCTTTTAGGTTTGTTAAGCTGAACTTTTCTACCTTGATACATGTTTCCACTCTTTGTAGTGTTCTTTCCTTTACGTGATTTTTTCTTTTTCTTACGCTTTCTTTTTCTCTTCTCTTCAAGAATCTCTAACGGTATACTAGGTTTTAAAGACTCGTCGCCTTCTTGAATAGGATAATCCAAAGGTACTAGATCTCCATTATAAAAATCCCACTCACCAATATCAGTTTCATTAATAAAATATTTTTCTACAGAGTTTAACTCGTATAAACCCATTTGACTTAAGTCTCTAACTTCTCTAAATAAACTAAAGTATTTTGATGATCCTGGGCGATAGATATTATTATCAATACTAATGTTTTCTATCAAGTGAAACTGCAAGCCTTCAGACAATATTTTTTTATGCTCCAAGAGTATCTGGTTCATCTTTTATATTCTCTCTTTCTTCTTTTTCTTTTTGTTTTTTTGCGTCACTTACAGCTTCTAGAAAATCAAAAACTCTTTCAAGACCTGATGTTGCATTTTCTGAAACTTCTTTTTTTCCACCTAAAAATCTATAAATCGGTTTTACTTTAAACTTGTATTCCACTAATGTCATTAAAAAATTAACAATATCATCTTCTGGTTCATTAATTATTCTATCAATATCTACTTTTCCAGTTTCAAGATATTCTTCATAATACGGCTTAGCTAATTTTACCATGGCTTGCATTGTCTTTCCAATAAATTTTCCTTTTATAGGATACATTGATATTAAATAGCATATCGTGTTAAAATAATCTTTCATTAAAAAAGCTCTAGTTGCCTGAACAAAACTCGTCACTGTTCCTATTCCTGGAATCCAACCCATAAAATCAAGAACTGTATCAGCAGCTTCTCTTTCTTCTTTACTCATATCTGTATAGATATTTTCACAAATAATGTTTTTTTTGCTTTGAAGACTATAGTCGTTACTAATAAAATTTCGCCATTCTTCTACAAGCAATTTAGTTTCTGATCTGTTCATTATTTCTTTTTGCTTTTTGCTTTTTTAACAACAGCCCAAGACTTTGAAGGATTTGCTGAATTAACTCGAGCATGAGCCCATTGATGTTGTGACATACCTTTACGACTACCACTAGTTGCCCAAGCTGCTAGCCCTTTTCTAAACTCTGCATATACAGAAGAAGGTGTTAATCCTCTTTTATGTGCTTTCTTTTTTAAAGTTTCTTTAGTCGCAGCTGATAGACCGCCAGCAGAAGATTTTCTTCTTGCAGCTTTAGTCTTGCCTTTTTTTGAAGCTCTTCTTTTAGCAGTACTTTTCTTTGTACTTTTCTTCTTTTTCTTACGTCCTCTTTTGGCTTCATCTAGTAATGCTTCTCTAATAAATTCTTCTAATAATACTAAGTCGTCCATTTATATTTTCCTATTTCTTGCTGTCGTGTCTGGGAACGTTTTTGTAGCCTTTTTTCTTTCTTTCAGCTTTTTCCATGTTGTCCCTCATTTTATAAGCTTTTTGCCTGTCAGAGGCTTTGCTACTTTTTGCTAGAGAAGTTGCGCGATCTAATTTTTTCTTTCTTTTTCCTTTAGCTTTGTATTGAGAAGGGTATTTTGTTTTTGAAGACTTCTTTTTTGATTTTCTCTTTTTGCGCTTTCTTTTTTTTCTTGCCTCATCTAGTAAGGCTTCTTTAATAAATTCTTCTAACATTAATAAATCTTGCATTGCTATTACTCAAAATTCTTCTACTTAAAATAATTATTTCTTACTTTTACTTTTATTCATCCTCTTTGTTTTTCTTTTTGACGCTTCTTTACGCTCTTTTGCATAATCGTATGCTTTCTTAAGTCTTGCTTTTACCTTTGGATCTTTTGCATTTTTATAGGCAGCCCTAACTCTCTGGTGAATTAAATTTATAATTTGAGATTGTCTTGCGTGTGATTTAGATTTAAAAGATTTTTTTGAAAGAGTGTTGCGAATATCTGTAACAGTTCTAAATTTTACTCTTACAGTATCCTTAGGATTTTCATCTGTATATAGACGTCTTCCGCTTCCTTTAGGTTTTTTGCCTGTTCCTACTTTAGGATCTTTCTTTTTCTTTCTTTTCTTTTTTTCAATTAATAAAGATTCTTTAATGTACTCTTCTAAAATTAAATCATCATACATGATAGTCTCCTAGCTATTGTGTAAAGAACTGCTGTGAGCTATATTAGCAAGACGTATAATGTCTTCAGCAAAATAAATAAACATATAGACTGTTGTAACTAGCTTTTGATCTTCTTCATTTTTAATTTCAAAATTTGCTGTATAATCTTGTATTTTATCAAGTGTTTCTGTCATATTTGATAAAGCACTCATTCCGCGAATTGTGTATACATTTTTCTTATTGTATTTTGACAAAAACACCTGAAGATAATCGACGTTGTTTTCTATTTCAACTATTTTTGGCAAAGACTTTTTTATCATTATAAGCTGCTGATTTATATTTGCTTTTAAAAATTTTCCCTTAAAACCTATATCAAATACTATTAATTTATTTTTTCCAACATATATGTTTAAATCAAAAACTTTGTTTGCTGAGTGAAACCTTAAAAATTTTACAAAAACTAATTTTTTCTTAGTTAAGTCTGCATATGCTTTTTCTCTTAGATCTTCTAATGCATGTTCTAGTTTAACATCATCAAAAAGTGCTGTTCCAAAAAGATCTTGAAGCTGCGGGTTTCTTTCAATGATATCAACTACTTTGTTCATTGTAGGTCCTTTATTAGGGCTAGAACTAGAATTATGATATGCAGCAAATAAATCATCAATAGAATTAATTTTTCTTGTGCTAAATATATTGTTAAATGTTCCAACTAAAACAACATTTTCTTTTTTAGATGAGTTTAAATAGACAGCCTGTACAGGCTCACTAGAGTGTAATGTAGAAGATCCTTTGTCGTTTATAAAGTCTATATCGATAGAGTTTAATAGCATTGTAAAAATAGACCCTTGACGCACTCTATTTTCTTTAGGATTGTTTATTTTATCTACGTCAAAAGCATTTTCATCTTTGTTTTCAAATATGTCTACATCGTCTGACATGGCTTTTGCGAGCGTAAAACACGCATAAAATAAACCATGAAACTTAGACAATAATTTACGCTTGCCTTTAAAATACATAAAAAATTTATTTAGTCCTGAGTTAATTTTCAATTCCATTACACTAGTCAAAAAGTTAACAATTAATTCTACAACTTCTCTTGGGTATTTTTTATTATTAAGGTTGACAAGATAACACAAGTCCTCAGTTAAATCAGACATTGTTTTATTGAATATATTATCTCTTACATAATATGGTGTTGAATTAGCTTTTATTTTTCTTTTTATACGACGTTTTGTCCAATTAAAATTTATTACTCTATTCTCTTCTTCATCAGAGTCGGACGGTGCTGCGTATTTAGTTGGATTTCTTTCTAAATTCTTAGCTGCACTGAACATGACTGCAGTATGGATAATTGTTCTTAAGTCTTTGTCATAGTTGCCACGATAGTTGTTACTACCATCAGATTGAATTTCTATAGAATTTAAACTATCAGACTTTTTAAACATGTGAAAATAAGGCCTGTTAAGCGCAAAA